>OLOD01001933.1_pt1 | contig 11694 bp, 8 predicted proteins | sample 1671921 | NCBI WGS metagenome assembly OLOD01 (sample SAMEA3136626, study PRJEB25190) | human gut metagenome | biome: human gut; feature: human-associated habitat; material: faeces | place: Austria | collected 2013
AGTCCGTGCTTGCACGAGACCTTGGCGACTGCCGCGATAACTTGAGAAACTCGCGAAGCGTGTTTCTCATAGTTCGTAATTATGAAAAACAAGGAAGCAACAAAATAAGAGAAGAAACAAATAGATTAACAGGAGGGTATTATGAGTGAGAAATCGTTGAGTAAAAATACAAGAAAAAATGTGATCCTGCTGCATATTGCAGTTATGTGCTTCAGCTTTTCAGGAGTGATCGGTCAGTATGTACAGGTACCGGCAGTACAGGTGGCAATGGGAAGAGTTATCTGTTCTTCACTGCTTTTGCTGGCAATATCTCTGGTCTGCAAGGATAAGCTGACGCTTGATTCAAAGAAAGATTATGGTCTTATGATCATGACAGGTGTGGTAATGGCAATTCACTGGTCAAGCTTCTTTCAATCCATCCAGACATCGTCTGTAGCAATTGGAACGATTACATTCTCTACATTCCCGCTGTTTCTGACGTTTTTAGAGCCGTTATTATTTCATGAGAAGATTCGTGGCAGGAATATTTTGAATGCACTGATCCTTCTGCTGGGAGTATTGATCACAATTCCGGAGTTTTCTGTGGAGAATAAAGTAACGGTCGGAATCATCTGGGGAATGATTGCGAGCTTTACATATGCAGTGATGACATTGTCGAACCGGTATTTTGCCAACAGATATAAAGGACGTACAATCTGTCTATATGAACAGGGAACAGCAGCTGTTGCACTGCTTCCGGCACTGGGATTGGTGAAAGCGGACTGGCGTCCGGTGGATTTTGCAGGAGTTGTAACGATTGGCTTTTTGTGTACGGCAATTGCATATTCTTTATATGTGACGGCGCAAAAGGGTGTGAAAGCACAGACAGCGGGAATTATCTCAGGAATGGAGACGGTGTACGGCATCGTATTTGCACTTCTGTTCTTAAGAGAGATCCCGACAGTCAGGGAACTGGTCGGAGGAGCGGTGATACTTGGAATTGCATTTTATTCGTCCCTGCACAGTGAGGATGAATTGTAAGAAATTTTTAAGAATTGTATCGGGAAATATTTAAATCATGAGCGGTATAGTATGGCTGTAAAGAAAAAGAGGGGAGAGACGAAAGAAATGGAGGAAGAAAAAATATTAGTAGTAGATGATAACAAAGAAATCGTCTATTCCATCAGTGAACTGTTAAAATATGAAGGCTATGAGACTTTGAAAGCTTATGACGGTATGGAAGCACTGGATATCATGGAGCGGGAGAATGTAGACCTGATCCTTCTGGATGTGATGATGCCAAGACTCAATGGTCTGTCAGCGCTGATGAAACTGCGTGAGAAAAGCAGGATCCCGGTGATCATCCTGTCGGCCAAGACAGAAGAAAGTGATAAGGTGTCGGGACTTACGCTCGGAGCAGATGACTATATTGAGAAGCCGTATAATCCGGCGGAGTTGATCGCCAGAGTGAAAGCGCATTTACGCAGATACCGTGCATGGAGCGGCGGAGAAACGGAGAAAAAGAAAGATCCGGACCAGGTCGTGAATGGCGGTCTGGTACTGGATAAGAAGCAGAGAGTCATCTTTGTTGAGGGAGAAGAAGTACATCTGACGGCAACGGAGTATAAGATCCTGGAGCTATTGATGACGCATCCCGGGCAGGTATTTCCGGCGGAGCAGATCTATGAGAATGTATGGCAGGAAACAGCAGATTATGCAGTAGAGAATACTGTAATGGTACATATCCGTCATATCAGGGAAAAGGTGGAGATTGATACGAAGAAGCCAAGATATGTAAAGGTGGTGTGGGGAATTGGATACAAAATGGAAAAATATGGTAAAAGCAATTAAAAAGTTTATAAAAGAATATTATGATTGCGTATTTGGAGCTCTAATGTTTATAATTGGAAGCTTCCTGTTCTTTGTGATGTTAGTGAACAGATATTATTTCAGTACATGGGGCGTATGGAGAATCTGCCTGATCGGCAATATCCTGGTGCAGCCGGGAATCTGCCTGCTCGTACGCAGGTATATGAAACTGAGATATCGGAACTGGAGTCAGAAAGGGAGTGCAGAGACCTATCTGCAGGATACAGAAGACAGTATCTATTATCAGACCTGGAAGGCGAAAGAAAAACAGTCGGAAAAAAGATTCCGGAATATACTGGCGGTAGAACTGTCGGCAGCAGCGGCATATCTTTTCTTTATCAGTTACAGCAGCAGATGGGGATGGAATTATGCAGCCGGATATATGATGGTAGCAACGGTGTTTATAGAATATATCTGCTGCCGGGAAGTGATCCAGAGATACTGGAGAAATGAGCTGGATCAGATCATGGAGCAGACGGAGAGCTTCTTTCAGAAGCGTCTGGAACAGGCGCTGGAGATTGAACGGAAGAGTCTGGAAAAGGTATCGAGAAGTGACCAGTTAAGAGTAGACTTGATCACAAATGTATCGCATGATCTGAAGACACCACTGACTTCCATCGTCGGATATCTAGAACTGATCAAAAAAGAAGAATTAAGTGATGTAGTGAGGGACTATGTAGACGTGATATCGACAAGAGCAGGAAAGCTTGGTGAGATGATCAACAGCCTGTTTTCGCTTGCAAAAGCGAGCAGTGGGAATGTAGAACTTCACAAAGAAACTTTTGAGCTTAATCGTCTGATGGAACAGATATTTGCAGATATGGATGACTGGATAAAAGAAAGCGGGCTGAAATTTGTAACTCAGCTTACGGAAGAAGATACGGCAATTTATTCTGATAATTCATATTTTTATCGGATCTGCCAGAATTTGGTGGAAAATGCGCTGAAGTATTCGGCGAAAGGAACCAGGGTATTTATCAAGACATATAAAAAGGAAGCGGGTACAGATCAGAAAATGGTATTGGAGATTACGAATACATCCGGATATGAGATGGATTTTGAAAAAGAAGATATCATCGAACGGTTTTCAAGAGGCGACAAGGCAAGAACCAGTGAGGGTAACGGACTGGGACTTGCAATCGTAAGTACCTATGTGAAAGCACTGGGAGGAGAATTTGATATTAAGGTCGACTGTGATCAGTTCAAAGCAATCGTTTCGATATAATAAAATGTATAAAAGCAATCTAGATCCCGGAGAAGGGAATGAAAGGATGACGTACGCAGGACGCCATCCTTTCTTAATATGTATATGTACTTGATTTTTCTGAAAAAGTCCTGTAAAAGAGTTTCGAAAATGATTTCGTTGACAAATAAATAAGTTTAAACTAACATTAGTTATATAAATATAACTATGGAGGAGAACGATGTTTCTGGAAATAAGAGGAATCAAAAAATCATTTGGAACAGGAGACAGCCGCGTAAATGTGTTGAAAGGGCTGGATCTGAATATAGAAAAAGGGGAATTCTGTGTCTTACTGGGGCCGTCGGGGTCTGGTAAATCAACATTACTGAATATCATCGGAGGAATTGATGGTGCGGATGAGGGCAGTATTACAATCGAAGGTGAACGTCTGGAAGATATGACAGAGAAAAAGCTTTCTATGTATAGAAGAAAGCATTTGGGATACATATTCCAGATGTATAACCTGATACCAAATCTGACGGTCCGCGAGAACATTGAAGTGGGGGCATATTTAAGTGAGCAGCCATTAGATGTGGATGAATTATTACATACGCTGGGACTTTACGAACATCAGAGAAAACTGCCGAATCAGTTATCAGGAGGACAGCAGCAGAGAACTGCAATCGGACGTGCAATCGTCAAGAATCCAGATATTCTGTTGTGTGATGAGCCGACCGGTGCTCTGGATTATCATACATCAAAGGAAATTCTGAAACTGATCGAGACGGTAAATCAGAGATATGGCAATACGATTATCATGGTTACACATAATGATGCGATCAAAGACATGGCCGACCGGGTAGTAAAGTTAAGAGACGGAATGATTCGGAAGAATTACAGAAATGAAGTAAAGATTCCGGCGATCGATTTGGAATGGTAAGGGGGACATGACAAGTGAAAAGTCCTTTAAGAAAAAGATTACTGCGGGAACTTAAAAGTGAATTTGGAAAGTATTTAGTTGTCTTTATCATGATGGCAATCACGATTGCATTTGTATCCGGATTTCTGGTGGCGGATGGAAGTATGATCCGGGCATACGATGACAGCTTTCAGAAATATAATATAGAAGATGGGTATTTCCGGACGAAAAAGAAGCTGACTACAACACAGAAAGAAGACATCGAAAAATCGGATGTAAAAATATATGAGAATTTTTATATAGAACAAAAGCTGACGAACGGAAGCACTGTGCGGTTTTTTAAGAACCGGAAAGATGTAGATAAGGTATGTCTGATGAAAGGAAGGATGCCGGAAAAGTCTGGTGAGATTGCCGTGGACCGTATGTATGCAGAGAATAACAGCCTGGAAATCGGAGACAGGGTAAAAAGTGGAAAGAAGGCATTTCGGATTACAGGACTTGTGGCTCTTTCGGATTACAGTGCATTATTTCAGAATAATAATGATACGATGTATGATTCTGTAAAGTTTGGAGTGGCGATCGTTACGGACAAAGATTTTGAAGCATTAAACCAGGTGAAACTACAGTATAATTACGCCTGGGTTTATGATAAAAAACCGGAAACAGAGAAGAAAGAAAAGAAAATGGCAGAAGATCTGATGGAAGACATGACTGGTGTTGTGACGCTGGAAAGTTTTGTGCCGCAATTTCAGAATCAGTCGATCTGTTTTACCGGGGATGATATGGGAAGTGACCGTGCGATGATGGTTATGCTGCTTTATATCGTAATGGCAATTCTTGCATTTGTCTTTGGAATTACGATCAGTAATACGATAAGAAAAGAAGCCGGAGTTATCGGTACGCTTCGTGCATCCGGGTATACAAGACGTGAACTGATCATACATTATATGTCGCTTCCGGTTGTGATCACGCTGATCGGTGCGCTGGTTGGAAATATTCTTGGATATACGTTATTAAAGCAGGTATGTGCCGGTATGTACTATGGAAGTTACAGCCTTCCGACATATGTAACGATCTGGAATGCGGAAGCATTTTGGATGACGACGGTTGTGCCGGTTATTATTATGCTGACCATTAACTATGGTATTTTATATTACAAATTAAGGCTGTCACCACTTAAGTTTATAAGAAGAGATCTTTCTTCCCGAAAACAGAAGAGAGCGGTATATTTGAGTACAAAGCTTGGAATTTTCCGAAGATTCCGTCTGAGAGTTATTTTCCAGAATATCAGTAATTATATGGTGCTGTTTGTAGGAATCCTGTTTGCCAATCTGTTATTATTCTTCGGATTGTTGCTGCCATCCGTATTGGATCATTATCAGGAAGAAATTCAGGAAAATATGCTGGCGAAATATCAGTATATACTTGAGGTTCCGACAGAGGCAATGAGTGGAAGTAAACTGGAAAGTTTACTGGCGCTGATGCAGTATTCCAACGGGACAGAGACAGAGAATAAAACTGCAGAAAAATTCAGCGCATATACATTAAATACAATTCCGGGACAGGCGAAGAGTGAAGAAGTGATGCTGTATGGAGTAGAACCGGACAGCAGATATATCAAGGCAGATCTGGGGAAAGGAGTCTATATATCAGCTGCATATGCAGACAAATATCAGGTGGAACCGGGAGATAAGATCACGTTAAAAGAAAAATACGAGCGGAAACGTTATACATTTAAAGTAGACGGAATCTATAATTACAGCGGAGCTGTCAGTGTATTTATGAGTCGTGATAAGCTGAACAGGACATTTGATCTTGGAAATGATTATTATGCAGGGTATTTTTCAAATACAAAGATCAGGGATATTGATGAGAAATACATCGGCACCGTGATCGATTTGGAGGCATTGACGAAGGTTTCGAGACAGCTGGACGTATCTATGGGAAATATGATGGGACTGGTCAATGGATTTGCAGTCATGATCTATATGATCGTCATCTATCTGTTGTCAAAGATCATTATCGAGAAAAATGCACAGTCTATCTCTATGACAAAGATACTTGGATATACGAACGGAGAGATCAGCAGGCTGTATATTATGTCGACAATGCTTGTGGTTATCATAGAACTGCTTATAAGTCTTCCGATTGAAAAGGCAGTGATGAATGTGATCTTCCGTGCAATGATGATGTCAAGTATGACAGGTTGGATCACACTGTGGATCGATCCGAAAATATATGTGGAAATGTTCCTGGTTGGATTTATTACCTATGTGGCGGTAGCACTTCTGGAATATCGGAAGATCAAAAAGGTTCCGATGGATGAAGCGTTAAAGAATGTGGAATAATCAAAAGAATGCATAGAAACGTATGACAGAAGTAATTGAATATAAAAAAAGGAGGAGAGAGAAGAGAACTGATCATAACAGGAGCAGGAATCGGGTTCAAGAAAAAGAAGGGTGAAAATCTGGATGAAGCACTGGCGGATAAAACTTATTATCTGGAGAGTGTCGATGACAGCAGGAGACTGCAGGAAGTAGTAAAAGAAATATCAGAAGAATATTTGGAGATTGTAAGCCGTATCGTAAAGACAGCGAGGGAGGAAGGATTGAAAGTCAGGGATTCCCTGTATGTGACACTTACAGATCATATCAATTCCGCAGTTGACAGATATCGTGAGAATATAGCATTAAAAAATATGATGAAACTTGAGATCCGTAAATTTTATCCAAAAGAATATGAAATCGGATTAAGGGCAGTACAATGGATACAGGAACAAAATGATGAGAATCTAGGGGAAGACGAAGCTGCATTTATAGCGATGCACATCGTTTCGGCCGAACTTGGCAGCGGAAGTAATGTAGATGTTAATAAGATTACGAAATTGATTAATGCAGTTCTTCAGATTGTCAGAATCCATTTTAAGATAGAATTTAACGAGAAATCGATATCGTATGAACGGTTTCTAACTCATTTGAAATTTTTTGCGACCAGAGTATTTGATAATACCATTTATCAAGACAGCATGCAGGAAATATACAAAGTATTGATAGAAGAGAATGAATATGCTTATTCAGGAGTCAGAAAAATTGTGGAATATATTGAAAAACAGTATTCCTACAAATTGACAATAGATGAAAGATTATATTTATTAATACACATTAAAAGAATATTAGATGAACAATCAGAATAGATTGCAGGTTTGTTATTATTCAGTTAAGCAAGACCTGACTTAAAAGAAAGCAGCGGTCCCGGGAAGCGTATGCTCTTTTAAGTCGGGTCTTTGTTATATATATGAAAAAATAAAAAAGAAAATTGAGGTAAATGAAAATGGATTACGAAAGTATAGCAAAAAAAATCCTCCAAAGAGTCGGGGGAAAGGAAAATGTAATCAGCCTGGTACATTGTATGACGAGACTGCGTTTTACATTAAAAGATGAATCAATTGTAGACGATGAAGCAGTGAAAAAGACCAAAGGCGTTATGGGAATCATGAAAAAAGCCGGTCAGTATCAGATTATCATCGGTAATGATGTGGCAAATGTCTATGCAGAGCTTAATAAGCTTGGAAATTTTTCAAACGAAGTACCGAAAAAAGCACCACAGAATAAGGAAAAACAGAATGTATTTTCTATGCTGATGGATACAATCTCCGGTATCATGGCACCGGTTATTCCGGCAATCATCGGAGCTGCAATGATCAAAGTACTTCTTACATTACTTCCAATGATCGGTGTTCTGAGTACAAAAGGTGATACTTATAATCTGTTAAGTGTTATGGGTGACGGCGCATTTTTCTTTATGCCGGTATTGATTGCGATATCTGCATCTAAAAAATTTGGAACGAATATGTATTATGCGGCAAGTATAGCGTTGATTATGTTGCATCCAAATTTTATTTCATTCATGAATAGTGCAAATGATGCAAAAGAAACTGTAAAATTTCTTAAATTTATTCCGGTAACATATGCATCTTATGCTTATTCTGTTATTCCGATTATTCTGGCAGTATGGTCGCTGAAATATGTCGAGCGTCTGGTAGATAAGATTACACCGGTAGTAACCAAGAACTTCTTAAAACCGATGTTGGTAGTGCTGATCGAAGCACCTATTGCATTGATTATTCTTGGACCTTTAGGTGCAATCTGTGGTAACGTATTATCAACAGTTGTTTATACAATTCATGATAAACTTGGATTTATTGCGATCGGTCTTGTGGCGGGTGTATATCCTTTCGTTGTTATGGCAGGTATGCATCATGCATTTACACCAATCAAACTGGGAATGATTGCTTCCACAGGATTTGAAAACTTTATCTGTATCGGAGAACTTTGCTCTAACATGGCACAGGGTGCTGCATCGCTTGCAGTAGCAGTAAAGAGTAAGAACAAAGATTTTAAACAGATTGCCGGATCTTCTGCATTTTCGGCATTATTTGCAGGAATTACAGAGCCAGCTCTGTATGGTGTAACATTACGTTTGAAACGTCCGATGTTAGGAGCATGTATCGGTGCTGCTGCAGGTGGATTATTTGGTGGATTTTTCCAGATGAAATGTTTTGGTATTGCGACACCTGCGATCGTAACAATCGTTCAGTATGTAGAAAAAGGGAAACCGCAGAGTCTGTTATTTGCAGCACTTACGATTCTCCTTACAATAGTGGTTGCATTCATTGCGACAATGATCATTGGATTTGAAGATGTAGTAGATGAAAATGATGATGAATTAGACATGCTGGAAACAGAAAGCAAAGAAGAAGTAAAAGTAATGGAGAATGCGATTGATATTGCAAGTCCGGCAGAAGGAAAAGCAATTTCACTGTCAGAAGTTGCAGATGCAACATTTGCACAGGAAATTCTTGGAAAAGGTGCGGCAATCGTTCCGGAAAAAGGAGTGATCTATGCACCATTTGATGGAAAAGTAGATGTGATGTTTGAAACGGGACATGCAGTAGGTCTTGTAGGAGAGAATGGGGTAGAACTTCTGGTACATATCGGAATCGATACCGTAAATCTGGAAGGAAAATATTTCTCACCGAAGAAAGCAGCAGGAGATGTTGTGAAAAAGGGTGATGTGTTGATCGAATTTGATATTGAAAAAATAAAAGAGGCTGGATATGATGTAACAACGCCGGTGATCGTTTCAAACACAGATCAGTATGCAATAGTTGAAAAAACAGCAACAGGAGAAGTAACAAAAGAAAGTAACCTTATCAAAGTTCAGTAAAGGAAAGGAATATGGATATGGAAGAAATGAAAGTGACAAGATTTCCAAAAGACTTTCTATGGGGAAGCGCTTCAGCGGCTTATCAGATTGAAGGTGGATGGAAAGAAGATGGAAAAGGTGTGACAAACTGGGATACATTTGTACGTATCCCAGGGAAAACATATAAAGCAACGACCGGTGATGTAGCGGTAGATCATTATCACCACTATAAAGAGGATATTGCATTAATGGCAGAGATGGGATTAAAAACATACCGGTTTTCTATCTCCTGGGCCCGTATTTATCCGGAAGGAAGAGGTACGGTCAATGAAAAAGGACTTGCATTTTATCAGGATATTATTGATGAATGCTTGAAATATGGAATTGAGCCGATGGTGACAATTTTCCACTGGGATCTTCCGCAGGCACTGGTGGATCTGTATGGTGGATGGGAAAGCCCGGAGATCATTCAGGATTATGTGACTTATGCAAAGACTCTCTTCGAAAACTTTGGCGATAAAGTGAAATACTGGATTACATTAAACGAACAGAATATATTTACTTCTCTTGGTTGGTTGACAGCACAGCATCCGCCTGGAAAATTTGATGACCAGAAGACTTTTTATCAGGTTAATCATTATGCTTTTATGGCACATGCCAAGGCTGTACTTGCTTATCGTGAAATGGGTGGAAAAGGAGAGATTGGTGCAAGCTTTGCGTATGTACCATCCTATGCGTTGGACTGTAAACACGTAAATGCAATGGCAAAACGTGATTATGATGAATTGAAAAATTTCTGGTGGATGGATATATATGCATATGGACGTTATCCAAAAGCTGCGATGGCTTATCTGAAGAAAAAAGGTTATGCTCCGGAAATTTTAGATGAAGATATGGAGATATTGAAAAAAGCTGCCGGAGAGATTACATTCATGGGTGTAAATTATTATCAGAGTTGTGTGTGTGAGTATAATCCAATGGATGGAGTTACGCCGTATGGTACGATGAATACAACAGGTGTAAAGGGATCTGCCCAAGAACTGGGAATGCAGGGAATATATAAGAATCCAGTAAATCCATATCTTATGACAACAGATTGGGATTGGACGATAGATCCGATGGGGCTTCGCTTTTGCTGCCGTGAAATTACAAGCCGTTATGGTCTGCCAATTGTGATTTCTGAAAATGGATTGGGAGCATTTGATAAAAAGACAGAAGATGATCAGATTCATGATGAATATAGAATCCATTATCTGGAAGAACATTTGAAAGAACTGGGAAAAGCAATTGAAGAAGGCTGTGAAGTTCTGGCATACTGTACATGGTCATTCACAGATCTTTTAAGCTGGTTAAATGGTTATCAGAAACGTTATGGTTTCGTATATGTAGACCGTGAAGAGGAAGAAGGCGGTACATTAAACCGCTATAAAAAAGATAGCTTTTACTGGTATCAGGGTGTTATCAAATCTGATGGGGAGAATTTGTATAAATAGGTATAAATAAAAAAGATTATTGTGATACAGAAATGAAATTCCGGCACAATAATCTTTTTTTGTTTACAAATCCGTTTGTATTATCCACTGATTTCGCTGAATCATTTTTTGAGGCGGAAGATGATGTAGATGAGATGCAGGCACGCTTGGAACTAGTTAACCTTCTGGTTACATACAAAGGTTCGATCGGTGACAGCCGTCATGATGCATTAAATAGAAAATCATGTGTAAAGAATAAATACAACAACTGTCTTGTCACATGTAAACAACAGTGGTATAATGTGAAAAGTTTAAGCGGTCAGAAGAATATATATGGAGGGACTGTCCGTAAACGGAAAGCAGTATAGAAAAGAGGATGTTGTATTATGAAACTGAATGCAGATACAGTAATCGTAGGAAGCGGAGTCGCAGGACTTTTCAGCGCGTTGAATTTACCAAGAGAACAGGATATTATATTAATTACCAAGTCAGATCTGGAAAGCAGTGATTCGTTCCTTGCACAGGGGGGAATCTGTGTATTAAGAGACGAAAGCGACTACGACAGTTATTTTGAAGACACGATGAAAGCCGGTCATTATGAGAACCGGAAAGAATCTGTAGATATCATGATCCGTAATTCCAGAGATATCATCAATGATCTGGTAAAGTATGGCGTAGAGTTTGAAAAGAAGGACGGCGAATTTGCCTATACAAGAGAGGGAGCGCACTCCAGACCGAGAATCCTGTTTCATGAAGATGTGACAGGAAAAGAAATCACCAGCAAACTGCTTGCTCAGGTGAAGGAGCTTAAGAATGTGAAAATGTATGAATATACAGAGATGACAGATGTGATCATCGAAGATGATAAATGTGTAGGAATCAAGGCAAAGAATGAAAAGGGAACGTATGAAATTTATGCAGAAAATACGATCCTTGCAAGTGGCGGTATCGGCGGGACCTATCAGCATTCCACGAATTTTCCACATCTGACAGGGGATGCGATTGAGATTGCAAAGAAGCATGGAATCCGTCTGGAACATCTGGACTATGTACAGATCCATCCGACA
>OLOD01001935.1_pt1 | contig 11671 bp, 10 predicted proteins | sample 1671921 | NCBI WGS metagenome assembly OLOD01 (sample SAMEA3136626, study PRJEB25190) | human gut metagenome | biome: human gut; feature: human-associated habitat; material: faeces | place: Austria | collected 2013
CAACTGTAGGCTCTTTCAGTTCAAAATCCACTGTATCTGCTATATATCTCATTAGTTTCTTTCTCCATCCGGCATAAACATTTTCCAGGGCTTCCACCAGTGCTTTTCTTCCTGGTATTCATAAACCCCCATAAAAATCCCCTGGCTGCTGTACATACGGTATCTGTTCCCGCTTTCCCGGTTCTCTAACGATGTACTTTTTTCCAGGTCCAGCTGCTGTTTAAAGCAGGGATTGCCATTTTTTAAAGCCTTATCCCCATCTGCGGTAGTGTATACAGGCAGATAGCTTTCCAAAGCTTCTTCCAGAGAACAGATATGTTCCCCTACTTTTCCTTCATCTCTTAAGGCTTCGATAAACTGTCCTTTACCAGAAAACGATCTACGCGGGTGCGCAGGAGAGATTCCATACATCCACCCACCTGTAGTTTTGCTCCGATATCCTCACAAAGAGTACGTATATACGTTCCCTTGGAGCAGCTGACTCTCATCCAGACTCTGGGCAGTTCTATTTTTTCAACAGAAATGTCTAAGATCTGCACTCTTCTTGCCTTGCGCTCTACTTTTTTTCCTGCTCTGGCAAGGTCGCAAAGCTTCTTCCCGTCTACTTTTAAAGCGGAATACATAGGTGGGATCTGGTCATAATCCCCCTTAAATCCCAAGATCACCTGACGAACCTGCTCTTTATCCAGTTCCAGTGATTTTTCATGATTTTCTGTAAGCACAGTTCCTGTGGTATCCTGGGTATCTGTGGTCTGTCCCAGAAGAAGCACTGCCTCATAGGTCTTTGACCGGTCTGTAAGCATATCACAAAGCCTTGTTCCGTTTCCCAGGCATACCGGAAGTACGCCTTGGGCCGCCGGATCAAGGGTTCCGGTATGCCCGATCTTTTTCTGTCTTAAAATCCCTCGAAGCCGGGCTACAACATCATGGGATGTATAGCCCGGCTCTTTATATACATTAATGATTCCGTGATACATTTAAACCTCCCCGGCTGCCGCAGCATCTAACTGCTTGGCAATGTGAAGGGACAGATTATTGATCACATCATGAATACTTCCTGACATGGTGCAGCCTGCTGCACGCACATGGCCGCCGCCGCCAAAATAAGCAGCTACCTGACTTACATCTACGATTTTCTGGGAACGCAAGCTGTATCCGAAAAAGATAAGAATTTCATAAGAATCGTAACATCTTCTTAAAATATTAAGCCCAAAGTCCCATTGCCCGTGCGATCATGGCAAGAAGAAACAGGTGTGCCGGATAGAATATATAAAAGAAATATTTCATCTGTTTTCCCCTGGTTCCATTGTAAAAATAAACCGGTATCATATCCAGAAATGCTGCCGCTTCTATGATACTTGCCAGCAGGGTTAAAACAAAAACACCGATCCCCATTCCCTTCACTTTTTGTGGATAAAACTTATAGATTGCAAAAATTGTCACAATTCCCGACAAATCATAATCCGTACTAAAAAGAAGTGCCAGAAATCCCCCGGCCGCAACTGTCACAATGGTAAGAATCAGGCGGATGACTGCGGCCTTATTCCCGTAAACTTCCTCCACAAACTTCTGTTTTATCCCTTCAACACCCCAGATCACCAAAAGCCCGAACAGCAAAGTAAAAAAGACATTGCTGCTGGAAAAATCCCACATTCTCCTGCTGAATGCCAGGTCAAACGGAACCTCGGAAATCAGTGCAAACAAAAAAAGCCTTCCCGCATATTTTGCCCTGCTGCGTGTATGGTAAAATCCTTCTACCAGAAGAAAACAGTAAATCGGAAACGCAGCTCTTCCAATGATGCGCATCAAAAATGCGGGATTTTCCAGTCCCGAAATCTGTTCTAAAATAACGGCCGATGTGTGATCAATCAGCATGGAAATCACGGCGATCACCTTTAACCAATAGCCGGAAATCCCCTGTTGTTTAACGTTCATAATCCTGCTCCTCTTTATTATTATTTTGCAAGAAGCTGTGCAATCTCTTCTTTGTATGGCGGAATCGTCTTTTTGGTCTCTCCCTCGGCACAAAGCCACGGTGTCTCTAAAATCTTTGGAATTTCCACAAAACGCGGATCGTGGACCAGACGGTACAATGTCTCAAATCCAATGGTTCCTTTTCCAATGTTTGCATGACGGTCTTTATGTGCTCCCAGGGGATTTAAACTGTCATTGATATGAAAAACCGCAATCTGATCCAGCCCGATCACCTTATCAAAAGTCTCGAACACGCCATCATAATCATGCACCAGATCATAGCCGGCATCATTCACATGACAGGTGTCAAAACAGACTCTTAACCTTTCCTTTTTGTGCACTCCGTCATAGATTGCCCTGATCTCTTCAAACGTTCTTCCAATCTCGCTGCCTTTTCCTGCCATCGTTTCCAACGCAATAAACACATCATCCCCGTTGGCATCAAGCACCATATTCAGTCCCCGGACAGTCTGTGCAATTCCTGCCTCCGCCCCCGCGTCTAATGCAGATCCCGGATGCAGTACCAAAATTTTACTGCGCATGGCAGCCGTGCGCCGGATCTCTTTTTCCAAAAATTCCACAGCAAGCTCAAATGTCTCCGGCTTTACCGTATTGGCAAGATTGATGATATACGGTGCATGAACCACGATTTCCCGGATTCCAGCCTTTGTGGCATACTCCCAGCCCGCCTCAATATTTAAGTCTTTGATTTCTTTTCTCCGGGTATTCTGCGGTGCCCCTGTGTAGAGCATCAGCACATTTGCCCCATAACGCTCCGCTTCCTTCACGGATGCCAGAAACATCTCTTTTCCTGCCATTCCCACATGAGAGCCTATTTTAATTTCTTCCATTTTATATGTCCTCTGCTTTCAGCTTTTTCTTCTGCTGATGTGCAGTAATTGCGATCAGCAGATTTTGCGGAATAAATCTTCCGCATATCGTTGCTGCCTTGATTTCAGTCGTCGGAACAATGAGCACTTTGCGTCTTTTCATCTGCTTTAATGCATATCCGGCGCAATACTCCGGTGTGATTCCGGCCAATGCAAATTCAACATTTGCCACTTCATTGAATTCCGTATTCACCGGACCCGGACACAATGCCCCTACATACACCCGGCTGCCTCTCTGTTTCAGTTCCAGCGCCACTGCCCGCGTCAGACTCGCCATATAGGCTTTGGTCGCATAATAGGTGGCCATATAAGGGCCTGCCGGAAGCAGTCCTGCCGAAGAAGCGACATTTAAAATGTAACCACCCTCCTGCTTTTCCATGCGGCGAAGCATCAGTTTCATCAAAAGATGCATGGCCTTGACGTTCACATCAATCATCTGCATTTCCTTGTCTGCATCTGTCTCCAAAAAACTGCCGCAATCACCGAATCCCGCATTGTTGATCAATATCCCGACTGGAACCGGCTCCAGCTGCTGCATCAGACGGTAACACGCTTCTTTTTCGGACAGATCCGCCGTGATAACCATGCTTTCCGTCCCACTTTTATTTAATTCCTCTGCCAGTGCCTGCAACCGGTTTTCTCTTCGCGCAACCAGTACCAGACGGTATCCTTCTGCCGCAAGCTGTCTTGCAAATGCCATACCGATTCCGGAGCTTGCACCGGTGATTACTGCATATGATTTTTTCATTTTACATCCTCCTAAAGCATAATGAGTATAACACAGCAGCCCCTGGTTGTCTAATAAAATCAGGGCTTACAGAGGTTTCCCCCTGTAAGCCCTATGGCAGAAAATGAGTATAAAACTATTGTTTTAAGGTTCTGACTTATTTCACCTTTACCTTCATCCTTACTGTTTTTCTGGTTCCGTCTTTTAATGTAACCTCTGCGGTCACTTTTCCGGTTCCTTTCTTCTTTCCAGTAATCTTTCCATTTTTATTTACGGAAACCACAGACTTCTTGGAAGACTTATAGGTAATCTTTGCCACGTTTTCCATATTCAGCTTCTTGTTCCATTTAAATACGGTTGTCTTTTTTGTAGCAACATTTACTGTGGTCTTTGCTGGCTTAACGGTTTTTGCGATCTGCTTTGCCTGAGCCTTTACCTCAGCCTGTGTCTTTACGACATAAGTTCCCTCACCCTTAAATGTCAGTGAGACAGAACCATCCTTTGCGACCTTGTATGCTTTCTGGTTTACAAGAACCAGTTCCCCGGTCTTTTCATCTTTCTTCATTACGGCAAGTTTTGCACCTGCTTTGACATCTGCTGCATTTACCTGTAAGGTGTATGCGGTTGTTCCGTCCGCTTTCTTAACTTCCTGTGTGATGGTCACATCTTTGGTTCCGGCTGCCTCTGTCACAGCTTTAATTACATCCGCATTTACGGTTGCCTTCACACCGGTTTTGGTAGTCTTTCCGGCTGCTTCTACTGCTGCCTCTGCTGTAACCTTTCCATCCCCACTCTTGGTAACGGTTACGGTTGCTTTCGTTCCTGCCGGAAGTTTTTCGGATGGAACTGCAGACTCTGTTGTCGTATCTTTCTTTGTATCGGTCTTTGTATCATCCTTTTTATCTGTTACTGTGGTACCAGAGGAACTGCTGCCACTAGAAGAACTTCCACCAGAAGAACTTCCACCGGAGACTACGATCTTCTTTAACACAACTGTTCCGCCATCTGCGGCTGCCGGAATCGTCACTTCCACCTTACCGTTGTTTACGGTATAAGATGTTTTGGAATACAGATCCTCCAGAACTGTTCCATTGCTTTCGCTTACCGGAACTTCTACAGTTTGTGCAGCACCCTTGATATTTAAACCAACATATAATTTAGTTCCTTGATAACTTCTGGATACAATATCATAGCCTTTTTCATCGGATGCCACGATCGTTTTTCTGTCACCTCTTGCAAATACATCTGTATATGCATTACGGATGGAAAGCATCTTCTTATAATGCTGATAGGTCTTATTGTCATTGTTTACCATTGACCAGTCAAAGTCATAACGATTTGTCTGATATGGATAATTATTTAATCCTGTCAGGCCAATCTCTTCCCCATAATAAATAACTGGCTGTCCTTTTGCCGTAATCTGCAGGCTTGCTGCGACCATGGATGCTGCAGTTGCTGCATCTTCTTTCATTCCACCATCCAAAAGTTTCTGCTTAAATCCATCTTCATCATGACTTCCAAGAAACTGTCCTGTCATGTAAGTATTATTTAACGCACTGTTTCTGGATGCCAGGAAATTTTCTACAGAAGAAATATTTCCTTTTACAAAATTAGCTGCCTGATCATTAAAATCGAAATCCAGATCAGAATCCATTTCGCCGGTTCCTAATGTATTACCGTTAGAAGCATAACCTCCTCCTGCATACTCTCCAATCATCTTAAAATTCGGATCAGTTTCGGTCAAAGCATTCTTTAACTCTGCCCATGTATCATTTTCCACATGTTTAACTGTATCAACACGGAAATAATCGATACCAAAATCCTTTACCCACTGCGTCTGCCACTCTACAAGCTGTGCACTGACTGCTGGGTCTTCTGTTCTGAAATCTGGTAAATTGCTTAATGAATCTTTCTGGTCACTTCCGGATACAACATCGTCCCCACTCCGGATCATATTGCCAAACTCTGTATCATATCCGGCATGGTTAACCACAATATCTACCATAATACGGATTCCACGGCTGTGTGCCTGATCAATCAATGTCTGGAATTCTTCTTCTGTTCCAAGCGTTGGGTTCAGTTTTGTAAAATCGCTTGCCCAATATCCATGGTATGCAGCATTGTACGGAACATCTTCTTTTCCCGTGTCAGTTACCGTAACTCCCGGAATATTTTCTACAATAGGAGTAATCCAGATTGTATTAATTCCCAAATCCTCTAAATAGTCTAACTTTTGTGTAATTCCTGCGAAATCACCACCATGATACAGACCTGCATTATCCTTTCCGTAAGTCTTTGCTCCGCTTGCTGTATTGTTTGATTCATTTCCATCAAAGAAGCGGTCCGTTACCATAAAATAAATAACGGATTCATCCCAATCAAAATCTTTCGCATTTTTTCTGGTTCGAGCAGTCACTTCAACCTGTACACTTGTTGAATACTCATTTCCATACTGATCTGTTACAACAATTGGCAATGTCTTTTTTCCTAATGTTGTATCAGTTGTAGCTGAAATTGTTACAGCCTGTAAATCTGGTACAATTGCTAATGCACTACTTCCACCTAAAGAAGAAACATCAATGCTTGCAGATGCAACTTCTAATTTCTTCGTATCAGTCTTGTCCTGATCTACCGTGAATTTTACAACATTATTCTCGTTATAATTAAATGAAGCGTTCATTACTTCTGCCTGAATAGAAGCATTCAGTTTATAATACTCAATATAGGAATAATCGTTTCCCGCTTTTTTTTCCTTCTTATCGTTATACTTGTCTAAAATATATTCCTCTCCCACTTTATAACGATAAAGTGTACGTCCACTTTTTAATTCATTATAGTTATACTCAAAACGCTTATTCTCTGCATTATAAGTCATTGGATATTCTTTGCCATCGATATCTACAGACACGTTCATATCTGAAAGCTTATCCTCAATCAATGCATTATCATCCCGATAATAAAATGCAATTTTATTTTCTTTTGGCAATACTTCATACCCCTTGTTATAAGGAGCACTTAATACTGGTTCTTCCCCTTTTTTCATGCTTGCGCATACAACGTTCTGCTCTTGTGGGAATGCAATGGAGTGATCTCCTCCATCCTTGATCCAGTCAGAGCCGGAAGGATCCAGCACAACCACGAAATCAACCTTCGTACAGCTTGACTTTACCGGAACTTTAATTTTCCATTTTCCTGCTTCTGCGGATTCAAATTTTTTCAATTCTGCCGCAAAACCAGTGGTCCATGAATAAAACTCCGGGGTGGTTGTTAAAGTATCATTTTCATATTCAAGATAAAAATATCTTGGATCTTCTTTGGTAATGGTAGGTTTTTCTGTAACAGGTGTTTTTCCATACACATACCATAAGGTTACTTCTGAAGTATTCTCATCAATAGTATATAATCGATCGCCATCTTTTCCACCATCCCAGGATCCAGCTTGATCTCTAGCAATAATTCCAAGTGAATTGTATGGCACCGTAACCGTTCCCTGTACCCATGTTACATTATTTTCTGTATCTTCTACCGTTTTATTTAAAGTAACAGTCGTATTGTTACTCCCACCATTCTCAAAAATGTAAATATCCGATACCCCAGGCTTCATTTCCAAATCCTGAGAATACATATTTATGGTTACCTGATACTGCTTTTCTACAACTGGAATTGACATTTCCTGTTCGAAATCACCACAAGAAACAATAACCGTCACTTCCGTCAAAGACGTGTCTTTTGCAACAGAAAGCCTATTGTCTGTCAATGTTACTCCCGCTATTTCTTTTTTTAACCTATAAGAAACATTAACATCATTTGCATCAGCTGAAGTGCCATCATAATACCTTGCAGATGTTTTTAATTCTTTTGTTTTTCCCTTTGAAATATTTCCATTATCAACTACAAGTTTCTTTAACTTTTTCTGGCTAACCTCTACATTTTTTGCATCCGTTGTATCTGTAAGGTCAATTGTAAAAGTAACATCAGATGGAGCCTCTATGGTCACGCTACGATTGCCACCACTGCCTGATCCATATCCCCATGGCTTATCCCAGCTAAAATTCTCAGGATCCTGTAAAATCTTATAGGAATATGTTCCTGCTGCAACATTATGAAAAGTAATGCTGAACTTATTTTTATTTGAAACATCCTGCAACAATACATTTCGCGTATCTTTTGCATCCCAGTTGCTATTTCCAGTCAATCCAGAATCTCCTGCAAGTGTAAATGTATTTTTAATTTCAGCAGCTTTAATTTCTATTGTTTTTTCAGCACTTGTATACCATTTTTCCACTGAAGGATCAAAATATGCTTCTTCATGTCCTTCATTTGCAATTTGAGCATTCCAGCATTTGTATTCTGGTTTACCAGCTTTATTAACAAACTGCAAGCCATCTATAGTCCCAGATATTACGACATATCCCCATCCTTTATTTGTTTCATCAGCTAATAATGTTGGATATTTTTCGCCTGTTCCCCAAGTGCTTGGACAGAATGCGTGCTCAGTATCCCCATTAGAAACTTTAGCATCAGTCCAAACATTTACGCCCCAATCCGCTACTGTAGTTCCATCAGGCAACTCAAAATATAATTTTACAGCTGCCTCTTCTGCTTTTGCCTGTACCGCCCCAATCGGCAAAAGTGTCAGAACCATCGCAATTGCAAGTAAAAAACTTACAAAACGGTTCTTTGTTGAAAACCTTCTCTCTCCCATTTTTTCCTCCTTTTGAATGATTTTTCGGGTTTTTTCGTTTTTCATTATACTTGAAAATTTATACGAAATAAAGTTGGAAAAACTGCCAAAAAACCTCTGGAAATTTTGTCTAAAAATTCCAGAGGGTTTTTTAACTTATTATACACATTGTATAATCATTTTTATTGCTGCAGTACCAGCTCGCGCCCTGTCACATCCAGTTCCATGCTCTGTGGATCTTTTTTATACTGCTCAAGCACGGTCAGCCACAGCATATGTACTTCGTAGATCAGCATCTGATCCGCCTCCACTGCATACGGAGCTAAAACATCCACATCGAAGAAGCGGATGCCAAGCGGTGGCAGAAAAATCAAATTGCAGGACTTCTTTTTCTCTCCGCAGGTGTAGATCTGCTCATAAGAAACCAATAGAAATTCTTTTTCCTGATCCATACAGTGATAGGAAACAAAACACTCATCAATCACCCATGTCTCTCCCTCTTCGGTTTCCACTGGTTTCTTCGCCGGATCGTTGTACTCGGTAGTCTGGCACTGAATATCCCAGTGCAGTTTTCCTTCCCGCGTTTTTTGTATCATATCGGTCACTTTACGGACCAGCTGTTCTTCCTTTTTCTTCATTCTTATGCCTGCTCTCTCACATAAATCTGTGACAGATTATTCATGATCGCCGCTGCGACATCCGGTTTATTCATAGAGTAAATGTGAATGTGGTTGACTCCGTTGGCAATCAGATCAATAATCTGCTCGGTTGCATAGGCAATTCCTGCCTGCTTCATGGCTGCAGGGTTGTCCCCAAACCGATCCACAATGCTTAAAAATTTGGCAGGAACCAGATTTCCGGTCAGGGAAATCGTTCTCTTCACCTGTGCTGCATTGGTAACCGGCATGATTCCGGCAGTCACCGGAACATCAATTCCTTTAGCAAGTGCCTTATATAGGAAACGATAATAAATGTTATTGTCGAAAAACATCTGTGTGGTCAGATATTCACAGCCTGCATCCACTTTTTCTTTCAGATGATCCAGATCTTCATTCATATTGGCAGCCTCCGGATGTCCCTCCGGATAACATGCACCGCCGATACAGAAGTCTCCTGCCTCTTTGATCTCACGAATCAGCTCAATCGCATGGTGATACTGATCCGGAAGCGGAAAATCCGTGTTTGTCGGAATATCCCCGCGAAGTGCAAGGATGTTTTCGATTCCGCGCTCTTTCAGCTCATGGATCACAGTATGTACCTTTTCTCTTGTGGAAGAGACGCAGGTCAGATGTGCGATTGCCGGCACCCCATAAGAGTTGATCGCATCTGCGATCTCTACGGTATAATCACTCGTTCCGCCGGTTGCTCCATATGTACAGCTGATATATGCCGGTTTCAGCTTTGCGATTTCTGCTGCGATTGCCTTGTAATTCTGCAGCTGTGCTCCCTGTTTTGGCGGGAAAATCTCACATGAGATTGTCACCTCATTCTTCTTTAAAATTTCCGATACTTTCATATTTTTCTCCTGTTGTTAAAATTTTCGAAGCTCATCTGTGCCGTCATCCATAGTATTGACAATACGCTTAATCTGCACAAAATAGGAATAATTATCATTTACATGAACTTCACAGCGATCTCCGACTTTATGCCCGAAAATAGCTGCGCCAAGCGGTGATTCCCTGCTGATCAGATTTTTCAGTGAATTGCTTCTGACCGTTGTCACCAGTTTATACGTTTCCGTCACATCATCCTCTTCAAAATAAATATCGACGGTATTGTTCATTCCAACCTCATCTTCCGGAGAATCTTCCGAAACAATCACTGCTGTCTTGATCATTTTTTCCAGATAACGGATACGGCTTTCATTTTCGTTTTTAAACTTTTTGGCTGCCTTATATTCAAAATTTTCGCTCAGGTCTCCCTGGGCACGTGCTTCTTTTACATCTTCGAGGGCTTCCTTTCGAACCACCAGCTTCCGGTGCTCAATCTCTGCCTCCATTTTTTCAATATCCTTTTTTGTTAATTCATCATGCATATTCTGCCTCCAGATATTAATCTAACATTTTACATACAAAATCGCAAGTCCTATCTTCCTGCGTACAGACACTGATCAGATATCTGTCTTTTGGCGTTCCCAACGGAATTTCTTTATAGTATTTCCCATGCAGGGTATCCACGGTATGAAATGCCTTTGTCATTCCTTCCCCGGTCATTTTCACATAGCTTTCTTTTCTTGTCCAGAACCGGAGCAGTTCCTGCGGATCATCCCCGGCATCTTTCCACCAGTTCCATTCCGCTTCCGTTAATATCCGCTTTGCAAGTTTCCGGTTGTGGGTTTCCTGCAAAAAACGGTTCTGCTGTTCCACATCCACACCTACCGGGACATCCGACAGCACTCCCGCCACATATGCTCCCGCATGACTTAAATTAAAGAAAACCCCATCTTTTTTCAGACGCAGCTTTCCATGTCCTTCCAGCCCAAAAGATTCTTCGGCATAAGGGATCTGTTCTTCCATCAGCATATGCCGGAGCAGAAGTCCCGCCGCAATGGATCTGCTGCGATTTTCTTTTCCTTTTATCGTTCTTACTTTCTCCCTGCGGCTCTCCACAAGAAGAGACAGCGAAGCCACCTCTTCTTCCGGACGCAGGAGACAAACCGGCCGGATATATAGTTTAAGCATGTAATGCTCCTAAAAATCCACACGCCAGCACAAAAATGCCAAGAATGATCCGGTAATATCCAAACACCTTGAAATCGTGTTTTTTAATATATCCCATCAGAAAACGGATAACAATCAGGGAAACCGCAAATGCAATGACACATCCCACAAACAGGATAACGACCTCGGATGTCGAAAAATCCAGTCCAAACTTCGCAATCTTTAAGATACTGGCACCAAACATAACCGGAATGGCAAGGAAAAACGTATACTCTGCCGCAACGGTTCTGGACACTCCGATCAAAAGTGCTCCGACAATCGTTGCACCAGACCGGGAGGTTCCCGGAAAGATTGCAGCGATCAGCTGAAACAGACCGATAAAAAGTGCCGTGTCGTAACCGATATCTGCAAGCGAATTGATTCTGGAATTTTTCCCTTTATGGGAATTCTCAATCAGAATAAACGCAATACCAAACAGAATCAGCATGACAGATACCATCTGGTAATTGTAAAAATGTTCCTCCACCCAGTCATCCGCAAGAACACCGATCACCGCTGCCGGAATGGTAGAAACCAGAATATGAAACCACAATTTAAAAATATCTGTTTTGATCCATGCGCCCGGTCCCCGTTTTGTCAAAGGTGCTACATTGTTTTTTCTTCCAAACGGCCAGATCTGGCTCCAGAATAAAACAACGACCGCAAGAATCGCTCCCAGCTGGATCACGACCTCGAA
>OLOD01001941.1_pt1 | contig 11644 bp, 8 predicted proteins | sample 1671921 | NCBI WGS metagenome assembly OLOD01 (sample SAMEA3136626, study PRJEB25190) | human gut metagenome | biome: human gut; feature: human-associated habitat; material: faeces | place: Austria | collected 2013
ATATATGGCTCCCATTCTCCGGAATGGTGGCTCTCAAAGTCCGGACAGGTGGCTCTGAGAGTCCCGGAATAATCATCTGTAAATTGCACCTAATTCTAATGCTGTTTGACATGTTTTATCCGGGACTAAATGTTTTAATTGGTTATCAAGCACTTTTTTTAAAAGTTCTACAGAATCATTAAGTTTACCTTCATATCTGAGAAGAATAGCATATAAAATGTCAATATCATCATGCAAGCTATTTTTTGAAGCAATCAACAAATTACTTGCTTTAGCACAGTGAACTTTGGCTTGATAAAACACGTCATTTTCAAATTTATAAGCAAAAACATATAAATATTTTGCATAGATAAATTCATAATAGGCCTGGTCATCAGAATCAATAATAGGATTTATATTATATGTTGTATAAATAATAGGATTTAATGAATCCAATATTTTAATTGAAAATTGTTGCTTCTCATCCAAAAGATTATTTATTTCCTGTAAGATTGCTATTAAAAATTTTGAATGATAATCTAAACCGATTCTATAATCAATTTTGTTAAACAATGCAATCCAGAAATCTTCTACAGGTTGTTCTTCCTGCATTTTTAAGATTGATTCTATAAGTACTTTTGTTAATGAATAATTATCCCTTGTAAGAAAGCGTAATAAAATATTTAAATAATTCTCTGAATTAAAATATTTTTGAATCCTTAAATAGTCTAATAAGGATAATGTTAAAATTGTAGGACTTTTTTGTTTTTCATAAATTGATGCACAAAAATTTTCCGGATTATCTATCTGTGTTAAATATTTTGTCAAAAAGATTTGTTCATAACTTTCATGTGAAAAATTTATCTGTCCCGTTGTTTTTTCGTATGCTAAAATACCAGAAGATTGCAGTTTTAATATGTCTTTTTCTAATTTTTCTTTTGCAATATGCATTTTTCTAACAATATCGTTTATGAACACTTTTCTTCCTTCATATTGATATTTTACTAAAATAATTGCTTCTGTAACATTCGATAGCTCGTTTTGTATCACTTCATCTTTGGCAATATTATTAAAAATTGTATCATACCATTTCAATGAAAAAATGGCAAATTCTTTTTCACCCAAATCAGAGAAAGAACATAAAATTTGTCCAAATAATTGAATATAAAAAGGTGTTTGTAATATACTAGAAAACTCATGGTATAATTTTTTCAAAATTTGTCGATTTAAGGATGTTTCCTTTTGAAGTAATTCCAAAGTCTGAGATTCTGAAAAAACTGGAAGTTGATATAGTGGAAAAATAGTTCTATTTTCTGCCAAAGGCGTATAAAATACACCTGGTCTAGGCTCGAGTGCTTCATTTTGACGCAATTGAAGATATGAGTCCGTTCTTAAAGAAAGAATAATTTTGATATTGCGATATTCCTTTTGTGATAACATTTCTGTAAATTTTATTAATCCATTATAATTGTCCTGTAAAAAATTAAAATTCCCAGGCATTTCATTTAACGCATCATAAACTAATACCAGTGTTTGCTCCCTGCATAGAAATAACTTATTAATTACTTCAAGTTTTTCAAAATCGGAAAACCAATTAGAAAATACGTTGATCCCTCTTTGTAATAAACGTTGTTCCCTTCCGCTAAATGGAAGTATAACGAAGTTACTTGTATTCTGGAGGTTTTTTATTAAATATCCCAACAAAGTGGTTTTTCCACTGCCACTAGCACCTAAGAGCATAAATCCAGAATTTATAGAATCGAGAAAATCATGCAGAACATTAACTACATCAGTGATGATAAAATTTTCTAAATTAATTTTTTCGAAAAAATTGCAGCAAAATTCCTTGCTTTTCTGTAAAAGTTCATCATATAAGCCTAATTCTTGACCAGATTTATTGTCAACATCATAAACTATGTAAATACTTTCTATAAAATATGTTTGACGTGTTCCAAGTGTACTATGAAAAGGAGCATACATATCTAAAAGATATTTACGAAGTATTCGATCATCTTCCTGAGTTAAATCCTCCAACGTTATAGTTGTAGCTCGAGCAGAAGGCTCTATTTTCTTACAATTATTTTCTAATAATATTTTGGCACGATATTCATAGGATGGAAGTTTATTGTGAGAAAAAGCAGTTTTTTCAAACAATGCTATGATTTTAATCATAGAAAATAATGATTGTATTTCAGAGAACTCACCCTTTTTCAAAACATATGAAAAATCTTTATTTATGTCAAAAGTTACAATAATCTCATAGTAATTTTGAGCATTTTTCTCTATAAGAAATAATCTTTTTAACAAATCCCAAAAATCATCATTAAGTCTTGGGGCATCGGGATATATTTCATATCTTGCTTTGATATTATCAATAAACTTTATCGGAACTATAGGATAACCTTGTGTTTGAGCATAAATGTCTAATGCAAAGGCTAATATTAAGGCTTCAACACCATTGGCTATTTTAGATATACTATTTTGAGGAAGAATTTTATCCTGACAAATATTAATTAATATAGACAACAGTGAAGAAGAAGCTTCTGAAAAATAGGGGGCCTGTATTTTCCATTCATATATATCTAGTAATTCATGTTCGATTTTTAGTAAAATTGAGAATACTAATGAAATTCGTTTACTTAATGATATTGTATCAAACAAAAAACTGTTCTTCCAAATTTCAACCGTTTTAAAAGTTTCATTCGGTAATGCAGACAATTTTCTTACTAATGTGGGAAATAGGATATTAAAATCACCGTATTCTCCATAAATAAAGTTTCCTTCTGAATTGCGTTTTTTCATCCAGTCATAAATAGGGTCATTTGTATATCCATCATATATTTCTGGCTTTGTAGGACTCACCCAAAAGGCACAATGATCATCAGATGTGTTTAATGAATTCATGATGCCAATATCTTGCCCACGGTATCCAACAACAATTACAATCCCTTTTGTTAACTGACGAATTTTATTTTCTAATTCAGCAGGTAATTTTTGCAGTTCAAATGGTGAAAAACGAAGATTGCCATATTTTAAATCTCCATGAGCTTTGATAAACGTGATTTTGGGATTATCACCCAGTTCACTAGTTAGTTCTCCTACGATTTTTCGATGTGGAATATTTTCTAATATCTTATCAATTAATGGATCAAAATTTGTTGTAATTATATTTTGAACATAACCATGTTCAATCAAATATTTTATTGCAAGATATCCCTCTGAAGGCTTTAAATCATTGAAATACGGCTTCAATAAATTTATCTTATCTTTTTTACCCAATCCATTCCACGCGATATTTATGAATGTTTTATATAATTCATTCCAGGTATCAGGCATTCCAGAAATATCTTCAAGCTGAGTTTCCACAATGTTTTTTACAATACCATATGTAGAAATGTCATGAGGTGAACTTGCTAAAGAGCATCCTGCCCCTAAGAATAAAGTTATTCCATCATTTTCATCAGATTGATGTATTTTCATTTGATGGATCATTTTTCCGATTTTAATATCTGAATAATCATTCATTTACATTATCTCCTGCCAAATATAGATAGTTATATAATTCATTGCTTGTATGGACAAATTACAATGATAGATAATTAGGAATTATCCGTTATTGATCAGGATAATGGAGTTGCAGTCCGGCAGAAGTACTGTTTCATAGATGTGAGACCATCGACGAAGAAATACCTCTGTTTTGGAGTTATGGTAATGCAAGAGAAAATGATAATTGAGTATCTGGTTACTCCTATTATTTGTATCAAAATATGCTGTTTGAGTTAGCATGATATTATGAATAAGCAGAGGAGAGATTGATTATGGAAAATCGTATCAGACAGCTCCGTGAAAAAAGGGGCTTAACACAGGAAACCTTGGCGATAGAATTAGAAATAACACAGCAGCAGCTTAGTAAATATGAACGGAACATTGCATCTATCAAAGTGGAATCTCTTAAAAAGGTGGCAGCTTATTTTAATGTGACAACGGATTACCTGCTTGGAACATCAGATGTCAAAAGAGATGTAGTAGGTGCAGTAGAAATGGGTAAAACGTTGGAGGAATATTACGATCTGGTTGAATTATATAGAGGCTTGAAACAGTGCGACCAGAAAATAGTTCTGGCGATCATTGCTATTATTAAGAATGCAAGCGGCCGGAAAGAGTGAGAAGAGTTTTGGTATGTTCAAATAATGTGTGCCAGAGAAATAGAAATGTTATAAATTGTAAAGGAGAATCAGGGATATTTTCCATACTTTATTGACAAGACGGATTTGTTTGTATGATAATTTATGAAAAGGGAATTTGGTAAAGGAGCAACTTCGGAAGTAATTACTTGATGATGAACCTGTCATAAGTTGAGAATGTGGAGGGGTACATATGGGCCTGGCATCAATCATTATATCAGCAGCAACAAAAGAGATTGCCGGATTTACGGTAATCGGTTATCTGACGGAGAAAGCCGCGGATATCGGTACCGGAAAAATCTGGACAGAATTGAAAAAGAAAATAGGTGATAGACCTGATTCGTTTGAATGCAGGTTATATGGAGCAATCGAGAAAAGTGTTGGAGAGTATCTTTGCAAAGGGACTACTGAAGATGTATCCGCTGCAATTTGCGAATATATTTTTGATGCGTGGTGCCGGGAAGGGTATTTAACACCTAAGCGGATTTCAAACATATTGCACGGCTATTCTTCATATGCAAAGCAGAATGATATCCTAGCGTGGTATCGCACTTTTCAGGATCAAATCATAAAAGATGACATCTTGTATCCTATGTTTATGATGAATAACATACAGTTAAGTGGCGAACTGCAAAGGGAACAGGATAAAAAAATAGACCAGGTATTGGCATTGTTGCAGACTGTTATGAAAGAGAATAAAGAAGCCCAGCAGGAAAAACCGGAATATATATCTGATCCGCCTACAGATATTGATTCGTTCTATGTGGACAGAACGATACTTGAAAATGAATTATGGACTACCATTGTTTTATCCGGGAAATCGGTACTTCTATATGGGATAGGCGGGATAGGCAAAACGGAAACGGCAAAATCTGTTTTGAAAAAAATCTATTCCATGTCCTGTGATGTTACAGGCGTTTATCAGATTGCTTGGGTTACATATATAAATGGAAAGTTGAAAGATTCTCTGATTGAGGCGTTTCATGATACAAAAGGGTATACAGACAGGGAGGAGGCATGGGAACATATATACAATGTGATACAAACCCAGCGCGAGAAGCTGCTGATTGTAATTGATAATGTGGAAACGATAGAACAGGATTCGGATATTGAAAGATTGGGAGACCTGCCTTGCAGGATACTGGTAACGAGTAGAACTGAAAAGATTGGCGGGCTTTATAGATATTCCGTAGACCATTTGCCAGAGGAAGACTGCCGGGATATCTTTTATCATTATTATGTGGGAGATCACGATAATCATTACTTGGATAAGATTCTGGGATTAATAGAACATCATACGGTAATGCTGGAGCTTTTGGCAAAGACAGCTAATATGGAAGAAAAAACTTTGCAGGAGTTTTATGCGTTGCTTGTTCAAAAAGGATTTCGAATAAGTAATGAAAATGTTGATTCGCATCATCCATCATTGAAATCGGAAAAGAGGATAACAGAACAATTAAAAATCTTATTTACGATTTCAAAGTGTCGTATCCAAGATAAGGATTTGCTGTGCCAGCTTTCCGTGATACCGGCAATCCCATTCCAATATAAAGCTGTGAGAAATTGGATTGAGATTCAACATAAGTCACAGTTGGAATATCTGGTAAAGACTGGTTGGCTTAAAAGCGACGGAAAGCTTGTTTCAACATATATCATGCATTCTGTTATCGCTTCTGCTATACGGTTTCAGAATGAGGAGCATTTATATGAAAAATGCAGATATGTGATCCATTCCATTACAAAAGAAATGGATTGTGGAGAGCAGGAACATGGTGCAGAAAAGTCTTATTTGATTCCGTTTTCATGGTCCATTTCGGATGTGCTATGGAACCATTTGTGCAATGAACAGGATGCAGAGTTCCTGACAAATCTTGCATATATTTATTATGATATAGGAAACTATGATAATGCGTATCAGTTTTTTCAAAGGGCATTAGAAATAGATGAACGAGTGTCCGGGCCGAATTCCATTACCGTTTCTTCAGATTACTACAATCTTGCAGACGTAAGCTATAATATGTATCAATTTTCAAAATCTCTTTCGTATTTGAGGAAAGCTCTGGCAATCCGTAAAAAATATTATTCGTCCGACGATATTGAAGTTGTTGTGCTTATAAAGTTATTGGCAGGAATATATGTAAAACTGAACCGATCGGATCGCGCTGAAGCACTATATTTCTGGGCGGAAGACAAATTTGAACGGAATCCGGAAACCGATATTCTACAGTTGAGTACACATTACTCCGATATGGCTTCTTTTTTTAGGGAGCGTGGATATCCGGGAGATTACGACAAGGCAAGATCCTATTATCAGAAGGCGGAACGGGGGATGAAGCAGATTTATGGGGACAAGCCTCATCCGGAAATGGCTGCCTTTTATGATGGGTATGCGTTGCTTTATGATAATATGGGAAAATATTCAGAAGCACTTTCCCTATTTCAAAAAGCTTTAGAAATAAAACAAAAAACATTAAAGAGAGAGCATCCAGACATTGTTCAATCCTATGGAAGTATTGGATTGATCTATTATGAACTTACAGAATATGATAAAGCACTGGATTGTTTAAATGAGGCTTTAGAAATTGCGGATAAAATCTGGCCAGGTCCGTCTTCATTTAAAGCAGATATTTATAATAATCTGGGGCTTGTATACCGGAGTAAAGGAGACTATCCGAAAGCAGAAGATTTGTATGGATGTGCGCTGTGTATAAGAGAAGAGATTTATGCATCAGATCATCCGATGGTTTTGGCAACAAAAAATAATATTGCTCAGGTCTATGCCAGTGAAGAAAGGTATGGCGAAGCTATTTCACTATTTGAAACAGTTATACGGGAGTACCGTGAAAATTCTACAGAGGATTCAGCATTTCTGGCAACAGTATATGATAACCTGTCAACTGCATATCGGGAGATGGAAAGATACGAAGATGCTATTGATATATGCACAGAAGGGTTGAATATACGCAAAGATATTTATGGGAAGAGGAGTTTGGACTATGCAATCAGTTTAAATAATCTTGCCCTGATTTATTATGAAATGGGAATACTTAATGATGCGGCAGATATATTTAGTGAGGCATTGGCGATTAAAAAAGAGACCCTTCCTGAAATACACGGGCAAATCAGTATCGGTTATTTTAATTTAGGTCTTGTGTATGATAAGCTCCATAGGGATAATGAAGCACTGGAAAATTACCGGGCTTCTATGGAAATAGACAATGAACTGGAAGCATATGAAGATGTTCTGCTGACAGCCGAATATATTGCTGAGATATATGAAAGGAACGATATGCCGGAGGATGCAGAAGCATATCGTACACTTTGCAGCAAAGATGATGTGCATTAAAGGGAAAAGATAAGAAAGGGCAAGTAATATGGAGTCAATAGCTTTGGCAAGAACATTTTCTGTCGCAGATTATGTAATTTCTAAAACATTAGATATTGAAATCGAAAAATTATGACCTGAGATAAAGAGAAGATTTACATGTGACAGGGAGACGGTAGAATCTCTATTTTATGATGTAATCGAGATCAGTGTCAGAAAGTTGAAGAGGATAATGAACAAGAAATAGAGAAACAGGAGCTGCCTTTCATGAATGCATGGAATGGCAGAGCTTTGTGCTGTGATTATAAAAATGTAGGATATAATAATTAAAACGGTTGCGGGTAAACTGGCGTATGCGGTATAATGCAGATATTACAATAGAATGTAGAAGGTGATACAGTGAAAATAGATTTTTTAGAGATAATAAATTTTAGAAATATGCGTTCTGCAGCATTAGATTTCGCAAATAAAAATTTTGTGGCTTTAATTGGAGACAATGGAAGCGGTAAAACAACGATTCTGGAGTCCATCACCAAAGCGTTTGTTCCCGTACTGCGTGCAGTAAACGGGGAGGCTGTGAAACAATGTGATTTAAGTAACACGGATATTAAAGAAGGAACTTCAAGTGTAGCGGTAACGCTTGGTATTGATCTTGAAGGTGCAAAATACACATGGACCAATAAAAGGAGAAAAGCTTCCATTTTTCCTTATGATGAAGCAATTGAGATAAGAGGACAAAATGGGAATGATTTGAAAAAATTAAAACAAAAATATATAGAATGTGTTACAGCCGGATATCTGCCATTAGTTCTTTATTATGGAACAGACAGGATTATAAGAGAGGTTCCAAGACGTGGACATATCAAGAATTTTGAAGTGATGGATTCTTTACGGAACTGCTTTGACAATGTTAATTATTTCAGGGATTTCTATGATTGGTTTAAGACAGAGGAAGACATTGAATTACGAGGACTGAGGGAAAACCCCGATTATAAAAATCCACGACTTGATTGTGTAAGGACAGCATTGGAGAGGATGATCCCAGGTTATAGTAATTTACGAATAGAGTTAAATCCGTCAAGAATGCTTCTGACAAATAGTGAAGGAATTGATCTGCAGATTGACCAGTTAAGTGGTGGCTATAAAGCAGTTCTTTCAGTAGTGGCAGATATTGCAAAACGACTTGCGATTGCAAATCCGCAGTCTGTAAATCCTTTGGAAGAGGAAGCGGTTATATTGATTGATGAATTGGATCTGCATCTTCATCCAAAGTGGCAAAAAACAATCGTTGAAGATCTGAGAAGGACTTTTCCTAAATGTCAGTTTATCATTTCAACGCATTCCCCGTTTATCATTCAGGCATTAGCAGCAAGTGAAATCTATGACATCAGTAAAATGCAATATGCGGGCGAACAGGGAAATTATAATGGCTGGAGTATTGAAAATATACAGGAACAGATGATGGGGGTTGAGCGAAAAACTCCATTGTATAATATGCTGATCAAACAATTCTCAGATGCGGTAGATGCGGAAGATTATGAACTGGCAAAAAATCTATATAAAAAGCTGCTGGAAATGACACATCCGGAGAGTCAGGAAAGAAAGATTATGAAGTTAGACATGGAGATGATTGAACCAGATGATAAAACTCAATAGAGGAGAATGCCCGAAAGAGCTTACTGATGAAGTAAAAGAAGAGCTCACAGAACTATATAAAAAGGATAAAGAAAAAGATGTCTGGAATTCACCTAAAATAAAAAAAACATTAAAAGAAGCACTGCTGGAAATGAGCCATGGAAAATGTTCGTATTGTGAATGTGATTTGGGAATTGAATCGAAAGATGTAACGATTGACCATTTCTTACCTAAAAAGTCGCATGAAGGGTTAGTGGTAGAGTGGGAAAATTTATTTCCAGCTTGTTTGCGATGTAACAGAAAGAAAAATGATAATGAAGATCGGCTCGTAAACCCCTGTATGGATAAACCAGCAGATTATATAGGTCTGGCAAAGAAAAATCCATTTCGACTAGTAGGTATAGATGATGAAAAAATCGGAAAAAATACGATAACAGCAATTGGATTAAATGATATTGTACGGGTAATGGGAATTCGTATGGAACAGTGGGAAAATATCTATCAGCATATGGAAGAAATTTATGAAGATCTGCAAGAGGTTGGTTATCAGAAAAAGTATAAAACAAGATTTGAAAGGCTGATGGGAAAATGTACTGCTGGAAATGATTATGCAGCAGTGAAGGCAACGAATATGTTGAATGATGATATATATAAAAGTATCAAGCAGATTCTGGTATCAGAAGGCGTATGGACATCTAATTTGCAGGAAATGGAGAATGAAATACAGGATATTTCATTGAAAATGGTATGAGATGCCATATATAGAAATACATAATTGACTACAACAATATCTTGTGTTAATAGGCTTGTGAAATTTGTATTTCTAAATGGCCTTTTTGTGTTGAAAAAATATGACAGACAACAAGTACAAATCAGCAAAGTCAATGTACATAAACAGATTATAAGAAAGTTCTGAAATATCTTGAATTTCTTTGCAATATATAGGTGAGAAATACAAAATTCGTATGCAGCTATAAAGTCGGCTGTTTGGGATATCCGAGACATTATGCTTTATGTATATGGTCAGTATAAGATGGAGGTTTAGAAATGAAACATATTTTTAAAATATATGGAAATTCCATGTGAAACATGGGAGTCCACAGGGCAGATACATATAGAATTTGACAGCAGAGGGGAGGGGAAAGTAGCATAATAGAATAATAGAAAATATCTTGAGATATTGATATTTGTCGGTATCTCTTTTATTTTGACAAGAATGCCGAATTATCTACCACAAAAGTATACAAAACTCACAAAGATGTGGCTCTGGTTAAAAAGACTATATATGGGCGACCTTTTACGGGCAATTTATATAGAATAGAGAAAAGGTGGTAGAAATCATGGATATGAAAACAGCAGTTATATATCGTCTTGAAGAAGTGATAAGGCAAAAGGACATTACTGTAAATGAGGCAGCAATACGTTCTGGGGTTCCGCCGTCAACGCTGAAGAATATTTTGTATGGGCAGAGTAAGAATGTAGGCGTAGTTACAATCAAGAAATTATGTGATGGTTTAGAAATCACAATACCAGAATTTTTTGGAGATTCCATCTTTGCAGATTTGGAACCAGAGTTATAGAAGTAAGAAATAATCTCATGGCAAAATTCTGCGGGATGGTTTTTTTTACGGAATATAGTTAGCTGTAACTAACAATAGAGAGAATTATGTATAAAATAGCTATTTGTGATGATGATAAAAGATATAGAAAAATTATTAGGGAGATTGTAAAACATGAAAACAGTTTACCCGAACATGAAATCAGATTTTATGAATACGAATCAGGAAATGAATTTTTGAAACACATGGATATTCTTTACGAATTGGTCTTTATAGATATCCGTATGCCGGGGATGGATGGAAATCAAACAGCATTAAAATTGAGAAATTATAACAAGAATGCTGTTTTAATCTTCTGTTCCAGTTATTTTGAGCCAACAGTGGATAGCATCAATTTCGGACAGCCTTTTCGATATATTATGAAAGATCTACATAACACGAGTTTACGCCGGGAAATTTCCGCTATTATGGCTGAGGTAAATAGGCGCTTTCTGAATGACTATGCGGTGACAGTAACAGCAGCAGGGAAAATAACACGCATACATGTGGAAAATATTTTATATCAAAAAGGTGGATAAGATCTGTATAAAAGAGATCAAAAATAATATAAGAAAAAAAGACAGAGACGAAGCAGAGGGGAACTTTGTGCGCATTGGGGTCAAAAAGAGTAACAGCTGCGAGCAGAATGTCAGAGGAACATATTTTTTATAAAAATGCATGAACCAAAAAACTAAAAGCGAAATCTCTGAAAATAAAAAAGAAAGGTTGAAAATGCTGTAGACATGTGTTATAGTAAATACAGTGTTTTTAAAACACTGTTTCAAAAACACCGTTTTAAAAGAAGGGGGGGGAGGAAATGGCAAGTAGAATAGAAGAATTTGACGAAAAGATACTGTTGTGTGCAAAGGAAGAATTTTTGGAAAAAGGCTATACGGATGCTTCAATACGGACGATTGCCCAAA
>OLOD01001948.1_pt1 | contig 11629 bp, 12 predicted proteins | sample 1671921 | NCBI WGS metagenome assembly OLOD01 (sample SAMEA3136626, study PRJEB25190) | human gut metagenome | biome: human gut; feature: human-associated habitat; material: faeces | place: Austria | collected 2013
ATTGAGTCCTGAAACCTATGATTTTATATAGTTTTCATAAACTTTAGACTCTACCGATGTTTCTATTATAACGAATTCTTTTTCATTTGAAAAATGAGTTTTCAAATAATGAAAAAATGAAACCGAATACAATAAAATGAATATAATAAGTAACGAACAAACAGGAGGAATTCAAATGGGATTTAAAGAAGGATTTTTTTGGGGAGGAGCAACAGCTGCAAACCAATATGAAGGTGGATATTTAAGTGGTGGTAAAGGTCTTGCTATTCAAGATGTCATCACTGGTGGAGATGGAAGAAATAATATTCCTAGACGTATGGCTTTAAAGCTTGCTGATGGATCAACAAAATTTATTGATCGTCGTGGAACTGAAGTACCTGATGGTGCTGTACCATATGTGGATGAAGATACATATTATCCAAGCCATGTGGCAACTGATTTCTATCATCATTATAAAGAAGATATTGCATTATTTGCAGAAATGGGATTTAAATCATTCCGTATGTCTATTAACTGGACAAGAATTTTTCCAAATGGGGATGAAAAAGAACCTAATGAAGAAGGTTTAAAATTCTATGATGATGTTTTTGATGAAATGTTAAAATATGGTATTGAACCACAAGTAACAATTGTACATTTTGATTTACCACTTCATTTAGCAACAGAATATGATGGTTGGTATAATAGAAAAACAATTGATTTCTATATGAACTATGTAGAAACGATTTTCAATCGTTATAAAAATAAAGTTAAATATTGGTTAACATTTAATGAAATCAATTTCTGTAAAGATTACACAAACTTAGGAATTACAGAAGCTTTATCTAGACCAGATAAAGTTGCACAAGCTGTTCATCATATGCTTGTTGCTGCAGCAAAAACAGTAATTCGTGGGCATGAAATCAATCCAGAATTTCAAATTGGGATGATGATCAATTATTCAGAAATTTATCCAGAAGATTGTAATCCAGAAAATATGTGGAAACGTATTACTGAAAAAAGATTACGTACATTCTATACAGATGTTCAAAATAAAGGATTCTATCCAGAATGGAAACTTATTGAATATAAAAATGCTGGTATTGAAGTAAAAATGGAAGATGGTGATCTTGAAACATTAAAAGAAGGTACAGTAGATTATATTGGATTCTCTTACTATTCAACAAGTGTTGCGACTGTAAACGTAGATGCTAAAAGAACAGCTTCTAACTTAGAAAGTGCTGTTAAAAACCCTTATTTAAAAGCAAATGATTGGGGATGGCAAATTGATCCAGTTGGTCTTCGTATTGTATTAAATGAATTATGGGATCGTTATCATAAACCACTATGGATCGTTGAAAATGGTTTAGGAGCTATTGATAATGTTGAAGAAGATGGTTCAATTCATGATCCTTATCGTATTGATTATATGAAACAACATATCATTGAAATGAAAAAAGCAGTCGATGAAGATGGTGTTGATTTAATGGGATATATGCCTTGGGGATGTATCGATGTGGTTTCAGCAGGAACTGGTGAAATGAGAAAACGTTATGGATTTATTTATGTAGATATGGATGATGATGGAAATGGTGATTTACACCGTGCACGTAAAGATTCTTTCTACTGGTATCAAAAAGTATGTCAGTCTAACGGAGAAGAGTTATAAAAAAGAATTGCGAATGCAATTCTTTTTTAATGTTTTTCTTTTATTAATTGAAAGAATGCCTTCATTTCATGAGAAAGCCATTTGTTTTTATGGCAGAGAAGTTGACGATAGACATCAATTTGGTAATCAGGAATATTAATTTGAATGATTTTTTTATTTTTTAAATCATTTTCTAAAATATATTTTGGTAAAAAACTGATATATTGATCAAGTTTCAATAGTTCTAAAAGTAAATCTGTATTTTTAGATTGAATAAAAGGTTTGATTTCTAAATGGTCTTCATGAAGCCTTTCTTCGAGAAGGCGACGATAACTGGCATCTTTTTCTGTTAAAATAATAGGATAAGCTAGGATATCTTGAATTGTTGGTTGTTTAATTTTGCAAATTGGATGATGACATGATGCTACAAAAGTAACTTCTTCTTTAGATTGATATATTTTTAGCCAATCTGTATCTAAAAGCTGTTGATCAACTAAGTATGCAAAATCAATATCATTATTTTTAAGCATTTTTAAAAGTCCTTCAATTGTATCTGTTGTAATCGAAACAGATACATGAGGATGGTATTGATGATATTTACAAATAAGCCGAGGAACTATGGAAGAACATAATGAATCAATCGTTCCAATTGTAAGATGACCATTAAGTTCTAAAGAAGGGTTAATAGCTTCTTTTGCACATGAAATATCATCGAGTATTTTTAAACAATGTTGATAAAAAGTTTTACCATGATTTGTAAGAGTTACCTTTTTACCTAAACGATCAAACAATTGCACACCCAGTTCTCTTTCAAGATTTTTAATATGAACGGTGATGGATCCTTGACAATAATCTAACTTTTTAGAAGCTTTTGAAAAACTGCCTTGTTGAACAATTGTTGTAAATGAAATAAGTTCTTGTATTTCCATAAGAGTCTCCTATTAAAAAAATTAAACATATCTATTAAAATCATTTAATTTACTTGATAACACATTCATATTAAACTAGAGTTATCAATTAATCAAGGAGTATTTACATGAAAAAGACAGAACAAAAATATCAAACGTATGTTCAAATATTAAAAGAAGAATTGATTCCTGCTATGGGATGTACAGAGCCGATTTCATTAGCGTATGGAGCCAGCCTTGCTAGAAAAGTATTAAATCATCTACCTACAAAAATTGTTGTAGAAGCAAGTGGAAGTATTATAAAAAATGTAAAGAGTGTTATTGTTCCTCATACACATCATTTAAAAGGAATTAAAGCAGCTGTTTGTGCTGGAATCATAGGAGGCAATGCTGATCAATATTTAGAAGTATTAAGTCAAATTGATGAAAAAACAAAGAAAGAAATTGATCAATATATAGAAAAAGTAGATTTTGAAGAACATTTTTTGGAGAGTTCAAAAGTATTTGATTACATAATAACGGTTTGGAATAAAAAAGAGTATGTAAAAGTGAGAATAAGTGATTCTCATATGCATGTTGTTTGTATAGAAAAAAATGGAAAAATACTTCAAAAAGAGAAAAGTATTATAAAAAAGGAAAAAGCAGATCGCTCATTATTAGATATAAAAGATATTTATGATTTTATAACGACTGTTGATTTGAGCGATATTCAAGAAATTTTAGAAAGACAACTAGATTATAATTATGCGATAGCTTGTGCAGGTTTAAATGATAATTATGGAGCTAATATTGGAAAAGTTCTTTTAAAATCTTTTGGCAATGATGTAAAAAATAAAGCGAAGGCTTATGCTGCAGCTGGTAGTGATGCAAGAATGAATGGCTGCGAATTGCCTGTTGTTATTAATTCGGGGAGTGGTAATCAAGGTATGACATGTTCTTTACCTGTTATTATCTATGCTCAAGAATTAAAGGTTTCAAAAGAAAAAATGTTTAGAGCGTTAGCTCTATCTAACCTTGTGGCGATTCATGAAAAAAGTGGTATTGGAACTTTATCAGCTTACTGTGGGGCAGTAAGTGCCGCTACTGGAGCTGGTGCAGGGATTGCTTATTTATACGATGAAGATTATCAAGCTATCATTCATACAATTGTTAATACACTTGCGAATGTTTCAGGAATTGTTTGCGATGGTGCCAAAGCTTCTTGTGCAGCAAAAATTGCTTCTAGTATTGATGCGGCTATTTTAGGCTATCATATGTACAAAAATGGACAAGAATTTAAATCAGGGGACGGACTTGTGATGGAAGATGTTGAGGCAACGATTCAAAGTGTTGGGCGATTAGGTAGAGAAGGAATGAAGGAAACAAATAAAGAAATTATCAAGATGATGATTCATGAATCATAAAAGGAAGTATTGATTTGTCAATACTTCCTATTTTTATTTTGAAGTTAAATCTTTAATAACCTCACTTGCAATAATTAATCCTACGGTAGAAGGAACAAAGGCATTACTTCCAGGAATATCTCTTCTGGTAGTACATTTTCTTTTGGTTCCTGGTGGGCATACACAATGTGTTTGGCAACTAATTGATAAATCATCAATTGGGCGAATTGGTTTTTCTTCAGAATAAACAACTTTTAATTTTTTAACATGTCTTTTTTTAAGTTCTCTACGCATGACTTTTGCTAGAGGACATACTTTAGTTTTATAAATATCTGTGATTTTAAATTGGGTAGGATCAACTTTATTTCCAGCTCCCATACTTGAAATAATGGGAATATTGTGTTCTTGGGCTTTTAAAACAAGTTCGATTTTTGCAGAAACTGTATCAACTGCATCTATAATATAATCATAATCTTCAAATGAAAAATCATTTGCATTTTCAGGTAAAAAGAAGCATTGGTGTGTTTGAACGTTGACTTTTGGGTTGATTTTTAACATTCTTTCTTTCATGACATCTGTTTTATATTGACCAACTGTATCAAAAGTAGCGATGATTTGACGATTGAGATTTGTTAGACAAATTTTATCATCATCTATTAAATCAAAAGAGCCAATTCCACTTCTTACAAGCGCTTCGCCTACATAACCACCGACACCACCTAGACCAAAGATGGCCACACGGCTGTTTTTAAGTTTTTCCATGGCTTCTTTTCCATATAATAATTGAGTTCTTGAAAATTGATTTAACATAAAAGCCTCCTTAATCATACTAAACGACTATGAATTGATTATAGACATACTCGTTGCTCTAGTCAATCTTTTTTTAAATAATAGTTGACTTAGTTAACATTATTTAATAGAATAACACTCGGCTTAAATATTTGGTTTATATTGGAAACGCACACTCCTTGAGTGATAACGAACAACACAATTCATTATCATAAGGAGGTTTTTTTATGCCAAAAACAAAATTTCAAGAAATTATTTTTACAATTATGATGGTTTTCATGATGGTCTATTTTATGATTTGTTATAACATTGCCTTAAATGTAGGAGGTATGACAAATCAAGTATTCTTAGATGCTTTTCATGAATTAGTGATTATGGGACCCGTTGCTTTTATTTTAGATTTTGTCATTATTGGACATTTAGCTAAAAAGAAAGCATTTCAAATTGTTGATTTAGAAAATAATCATCCATTTCATTTAGTAATTGCGATTTCAGTGGTATCTATTATTTTAATGTGTCCATGTATGTCATTTGCAGCAACACTTTTATTTAAAAATGCAGGAAGTCAAATCATTGCTGTTTGGTTACAAACAACAGTTTTAAATTTCCCAATGGCATTTTTCTTACAATTATGTTTTGCTGGACCAATCGTAAGATTTGTCTTTGGAAAAATATTTAGAGAAAATAGGGCTTAGGCTCTATTTTTATTTTACAAAGAAAAATTCTTTCGCTAAAATAAAAGAGGATGAGGGGGGATTTACTTGAAATTAACAATGCTTGGAACAGGAAATGCACTTGTGACAAAGTGCTATAATACTTGTTTTGTCATTGAAAATGAAAATGATTATTTGATGGTTGATGCTGGTGGGGGCAATACAGTTTTAAATCAACTTGAAAAAGCAGGGATCAATTGGAAAGATGTAAAACATATTTTTGTCACACATAAACATATTGATCATTTATTAGGGATGATTTGGATGATTCGTTTGATTTGTCAAAATATGGTAGCTGGTAAATATGAAGGAGAAGCGTATATTTATGGTCATCAAGAAGTGATTGAGATGTTAGAAACGATTTCTCAAATGCTTTTACAAAGTAAGCAAACAAAATTTATTCATGATCGTTTACATCTTGTGGTTGTAAACGATGGTCAAACGAAAGAAATTATTGGTAAGAAAGTGACTTTCTTTGATATTCATTCAACGAAAGCTAAACAATTTGGTTTTATGATGGAACTTGATCAAGAAAGAAAATTAACATGTTGTGGGGATGAACCTTATAATGAAGAAAATGAAAAATATGCTTTAAAGAGTGATTATTTATTGCATGAAGCTTTTTGTTTATATGATCAAGCAGATATTTTTCATCCTTATGAAAAACATCATTCAACAGTTAAAGATGCGTGTCAGCTTGCTGAAAAATTAAAAGTAAAAAATGTGGTTTTATATCACAGCGAAGATCAAAATATTGAAAATCGTAAAGAACTTTATACAAAAGAAGGAAAAGCTTATTTTAGTGGGAAGATTTATGTTCCTAATGATTTAGAAACAATAGAATTATAGAAAGGAGATTTTTATGCTCATTGTCAATCAAATAGAAAATACACATTTTTCAAAAACAGAGAAGGAAATTGTTAATTATATTATTGATCAAGGAATGAATATTGAAAAAATGTCTGCTAATGAAATAGCAAGGAATACGTTTACAAGCGCACCTTTGCTTGTAAGAATTGCTAAGAAGTTAGGATATAGTGGTTTTAATGAATTTAAAAGTGCTTATTTAAAAGAACTTTCTTATATGTTAGAAGAAACAGATGTAGATGCTTCTATTCCTTTTTTATTAAGTGATGATTTGATGACAATTACAAAAAATCTTGCTTTATTAGAAAAAGAAACCATTCAAGATACAGAAAAACTTAACCAGCATGATGAATTACAACAGGCCATCAGAATACTTGAAAAAGCAGAAATAATTGATGTCTATGGTATTTTGGATCGTATTCTTCTAGCAAAGTGTTTTCAAACAATGATGGCAGATATTGGAAGAAATGTTCATGTTATTGATCAAATTACCGGACAAAAAAGAAGTGCCTGTCTTGCTGGTGAAAAACATTGTGCAATCATTATTTCTTATTCAGGACAAACTAAAGAAATGGTGGAAGTTGCAGAAATTTATCATAAAAGAAATATTCCATTTATTTCAATTACTTGTATGGCAGAAAATTCTATTTCTAGACTTGCTGATGCACACCTTTTTCTTTCTTCTAGAGAAATGTTACATATAAAAATAGGAGATTTTGCATCTACAACCTCTCTTAAATATTTATTTGATATTTTATATGCAGGTGTCTTTTCGCATGATTATAAAAAGAATCTAGAAACGAAAATCGTAGTTGCTTCTTACGTGGATGATCGTCAAAGTGAAGATGAATATATAAATGAAAAATAGGTCGAGTTGACCTATTTTTTTAAAGATTTATTTTTTAATTCATTGACATATTCCATTTGATGTTCAACATTTTCATGAAGTTCTTTTTCCATTTCTTCAACAGTCGTATGTTTTACTTCTGCTGCTGCTTCAGTTTTCCCATAAACCGCTTCATAAGCTTCTTTAGCGTTATGTTGTAATGCATGACGCATTTGATGTAATTCTTCTAATTTCTTTTCTTGTTCTTTGATTTCATCATCAACTGATTGATACATTTCTTCGATTGTTAATTGTTTTTTAGTGTCATCATCATGTTGGATGTCTTGACTGTCCTTAAAATATTTTCTTAAAGATTGTTTTGCTTGTTCATTGATTTCATTGATACTCATATTTTATTCCCTCTTTCTTAATGCAGGTATATCATAGAATGAATGATAAAAAAGATAAAGTGTTTAGATGTCACTTTGAATTCCATTAACAAATCCCCAAAAATGTAAGAGCTTTAAATGTTAATATCATTAACATTGACATATTAGTTAGCTTATGCTAATTTACAATATGAGGGATTAAAATGACAACAGAAAAAATAAAAAGCTTATTATTAATGAATGAAAATAAAAAAATAACAGTCACATTACTAGCTAAAAAAATGAATGTTTCAAAAGCAACAATGTCAAGAATGATCAATACTTTTTATGAACAAGGATTAACTTTAAATAAAGGTAAATGTCAGCTTTCAAAAAAAGGACAAGAATATATTGAAAAAATTCAAGAAAAAATAAAGAATCTAACCTATTGGCTACAAGAAACAAGTCACCTAAATGAAGAAGAGGCTCGTCAAGAAGCTATCAAACTCTATACGACACTTAATGATGAAACCATTGAACGCATTTGTAGTCGTATTCATTTTAATAAAGTTTTTGATCAACTAGGAGACCTTGTAGAATTTTCGGGACATTATTTAGAACATCATTTAGAACCAGGTAAATATAATTTTTCTTTTACATTATTTCATTATAAAGATGCAAATGTTCATTCAATGGCTAATCGAGGCTTTGAACATCCAGCCTATCTTTTAATAGAACAACATCAAGGATTTCTTGTATTTCAACCAATTGAAATGAAAAAAGAATTATTAAAAGAAAGAATTACGATTTCTTCTAAATTAAAATCGATGAAATATCTTATTCAGGATAAGGAATATGATTGTTTTGAAAAAAATGATTGTTTCTATATACCTATTACAGATTTAAATTTCTTTTATACAAAAGAAGAAAGATTGATGCAAACATCTCTTACGGTTAAATTAAAGGTTAATTTATTAAAAGGACATATGCCAGAAAATCTTGCCCTTTTAAAAATACTGTTTCATTGATGAAACACGAAAAAGTATTATAAAACATGAAAAAAACAGCATTTTGTTTCATGGATGAAACAAATCAAATGCTTGTTTTTTTATTTTAAATAGATATGATAATAACAGTTAGGTATAACTAACTACAGGAGGAAACATGAAAATATTATTTATTATATTTGGAATTATATCATTTATTTTAGGAGCGATTGGTGTGGTTTTACCAATCTTGCCAACGACTCCATTTTTACTTTTAAGTGCTTTTTTATTTTCAAAAAGTTCAGATAGATTTCATGAATATTTAATTCAAACAAAACTTTATCAAAAATATATCAATGAAATGGTCATTGAAAGAAAGACAACGAGAAAGAAAAGGAATCAGTCATTATTTACAGTAACACTTATTTTTTTGATTGCTGTAATGATTACACCTGTATGGATTGGAAAGATATGTTTATTGATGGTAATGAGTATTCATCATTTTATTATGTTAAAGAAAGTAGAGATTATTAATGAATAAAATAGATCAAAAAAGAGAAAATGAAAAAAGAATATTAAAGGTAATGATTGATATTTATCAAAGAAAACATTCTCAAGAAAGTAAGATGTGTGAAGATCTTTATAAGTACGCTTGTTTGCGTATTGATAAATGTCCTTTTATGGAAACTAAAACTTTTTGTAGTGGATGTAAAGTTCATTGTTATCAAAAAGAATATCAAAGCCAAGTTAAAAAAGTGATGCGCTTTTCTGGAAAGTATATGCTTTTTTACCATCCACTTCTAACAATCAAACATGGATGGCTTTCACTTAAAGAAAGGAGAAGAAAAAATGTTTAATAAAAGGTTATTAAAAACTTTTAAAGCGGAAATGAAAAATGTTTATGGGTTAGTCTTGATTCAATGGTTGGTTTTAGTTTGTCATATTCTACTGACATTTTTACATAGTTATGTTTTATCTTGTCTTTATTTAAAACAATCTTTTTCACTTGTTTTTTATTTATTAAGTGTGATTTGTTTATTTGCTTTAAAATGTTTTTTACAAACAACACAAAATAAACAAGCATTATCTTTAAGTGAAATGATTAAAACAAAGCTAAGAAAAAATGTATTTGATAAGATATATCATCAAAAACAAACAACAGTTTTTAAAGAATCGACGCTTACTCAACTTACAAGTGAAGGTATTGATCAATTAGAAATTTATTTTTCTAAATATATACCACAATTCTTTTATGCCATGTTGGCACCACTTACTTTATTTATCGTTGTTGGTTTTATGTCTTTAAAAGTAGCGCTTATCTTACTTTTATGTGTACCACTTATTCCTATTTCTATTGTTGTTGTACAAAAAATAGCTAAAAGGTTATTAGCGAAATATTGGAATAGTTATACAGGATTAGCGGATTCTTTTTTAGAAAATTTACAAGGACTTACAACTTTAAAATATTATCAAAGTGATTTATATTATCAAGATAAAATGGACAAAGAAGCGGAAGACTTTAGAAAGAAAACCATGCGTGTTTTAATTATGCAACTTAATTCGATTAGTGTGATGGATCTAGTGGCTTATGGTGGTTTTGGTTTAGGAGTTGTTTTGGGTTTACAAGAATATTTAAATCAACATATTACTTTTATGATGTTTGTTTTTATTGTAATGATTTCTATTGAATTCTTTTTACCTTTAAGAATGTTAGGAAGTTATTTTCATATTGGACAAAATGGAAACGCGGCAGCAGATAAAATTTTTAAACTATTGGATAGCTTGGATGATATTCAAGAAAGTTATCAAGAATCGATTTCAGCTTTATCTTTTGAACATGTAATTTTTGGTTATAATGAAAAAATTATTTTAAAAGATGTTTCATTTTCTTTATCCAAAGGAACATTTTTAACGATTGTAGGAGAATCGGGTTCAGGGAAAAGTACGATTGCTTCACTGCTAATGAATTTATATCCACTTCAAAAAGGTAAAATTCTTTATAATCAAGAAACAATACCAGAAACAATGACACTTTATCAAAAAATAACGTTGATCAAAGATGAAACATATATTTTAAAAGGGACAGTCTTTGATCATCTTGCAATGTCAGGGTGTATTGATGAAGAAAAAATGATGGCTGTTTTAAAAGAAGTAAAACTATTTGAGGTCTTTGAAAATCAAGGAGGATTAAAGTTTCAACTCAATGAAGGAGCTAAAAATCTATCAGGTGGACAAAGACAAAGATTAGCTCTTGCAAGAGCGTTATTGCGTGAAAGTGATGTTTATATTTTTGATGAAGCGACATCTAATATTGATATTGAAAGTGAAGAAATAATTATGAAAGTAATTGAGCAGATGCGTGATGAAAAAATTGTTATTTTAATTTCACATCGTTTAGCAAGTGTCGAAAATTGTAAATGTAACTATGTCTTTAGTCAAGGGAGATTAATTGGCTGGGGAAATCATAAAGAATTGATGAGAAATAATCCAGAATATATAGAGTTAGTTAATACCCAAAAAGAAATTGAGAATTATGGAGGCCAGGCAAATGCAAAAACGGAGTAATTTAAAAGTAGTAATCAGTTTGATTGCTTTAGTCAAATCAATGCTCTTAATCATGCTTGGAGCAATTATTTTAGGTGTTATTGGCTACTTGGCTGCTATTTTTCTAACGGTAATAGCAGGAGAAATCATGATTAAAGTAATTAAGCATGAGACTTTTACTAGTTTATTATATTTATTGATTGCTTGTGGAATTTTAAGGGGCTTTCTACGTTATGGGGAACAATGGTGTAATCATTTTATCGCATTTAAATTATTAGCGATGATCCGAGATATTGTTTTTGCGAAACTTAGAAAATTAGCACCAGCAAAACTTGATGGTAAAGATCAAGGAAACTTGGTAGCCATGATTACTAGCGATGTAGAACTTTTAGAAGTGTTTTATGCACATACAATTTCCCCAGTGATGATTGCTTTAATTGTTTCGATTATTATGATTATCTATATTGGATATTATCATTTTGCTTTAGGTCTTTTAGCAAGCACTGCTTACCTATTTATTGGTGTAATTATTCCTTTAATTGTTGGTAAGAAGTCGGGAAATATGGGGTTAAATTATCGGAATGATTATGGTAAGTATACTAGTTATGTACTAGAGTCT
>OLOD01001949.1_pt1 | contig 11629 bp, 11 predicted proteins | sample 1671921 | NCBI WGS metagenome assembly OLOD01 (sample SAMEA3136626, study PRJEB25190) | human gut metagenome | biome: human gut; feature: human-associated habitat; material: faeces | place: Austria | collected 2013
AAAAATGTGGTAAAGGATTTCTCCGCATTTTTTCTGTGTGTGAAATATCTTTTTATAAGGGATTTTCATTTCCGACACAAAAAATATGCGACTATAAGCCAAAGACAAGGACAAGGACAGCATATAATGCCGTCCTTATCCGTCCTATAACATATTTTCTATGGAAGAAACAAGAATTACCCTTGTCTGTGAAATGATATACAAAGGTATAAAGCATTTTATCAAAATCCAAATATTTAACATAATATTTTACAAGAAAATTTATGCGAGATTAACCAGAATACAAATATTCCTGTTGTGGAAAGAGAATTATTTGAGCTTGAAAATAAGTGTAAGCTATATGAAGAGAAAATTGAAGAATTAAAAATAATATCGAGACAACGAAAAGATAAGATAAATGAACTGGAAATGAAAGCAAATATTATTATTGATGAAAACGAAAAAATAAAGCAAGAAAATAGTAAATTGATGCTTGAAATTCAAAACTTAAAAACAAAAATTGAAAATATTAATAATACTCAATGTACTCTTGAAAATCAAAAATCTAACGAAGAGGTGTGTGAACAAAAAGAAAAGAATTCTAATGTTGTCATTATTTGCAATGATAAAGAACTAATTAAAAATCAGAATATTATTCAAATGACTCAAATGGAATTCCTTTTAAAGAATGAGAAAGAGAGAAAGGCCTTCGAACAAATATGCGTATATAAAAAAGGAATACATATTTCCAAACTTAGAAAGATAATGCAATTAGCCGGTGAAAAGGCAATTTTTTTTGAATCAGCACAAGAGTTATTGAGTTTTATTAATGCAATGGAGGATAAAAATGAGAACAGAAGCAATTGATTGGTTAGGGGTATTAGCGACTGAAGAAGAGATAAGAAATAATAATTTGGGAAGAAGTAATTGTATTGTTAATAAATGGGATACATTACAATTTTATTTAAAGGTTATTTCCAGAATGCCTGGTCAAGCATCCAATACTCAATATGTGGTTTGTTACAGTAATAGATTAGATAATGAGGCTATTGTTGATAATGGGGCTTATGATGAGGATGTTCGTATTGATGATTATGTAAAACAATTGAAAAATTACTTTTTCCGGTTCAATTATGAAGAAAATCAAGCAGGATACTTTGTCGCAAAAAATATTGACGCTATTAATTTAAGTGAAGATTATTATCCTGGAAAAGGATTTACAACTATTCCAATGATTGTGAGTAAGCATCCAGTTTATCCAAATGATCGAGTATATGATAATTTTGAAGAACTGGAAAATGCTTTGAAAAATGATGAGTATGTTTCTAAATTGAATAAATACAATACTTCTGGATTAGATAATATACCATATCTTATTTTCCATAACACAGAGACTTTGGAGTACCGGATAATAGGGAATTTTACTGGTTTTGATTATGATGTTACTAGAGGAATACGTTATGATTACAATGAGTTAAAGAGTTTTGTTTTTGAAGAAGATTGGTATGACGATGTTGTGTCATTTGAAAATAATAATTCTTTGCTTTACGTGGGTGATTATGTACATAAAAAAATCATGGCAAAACTAGATGAAACAGAAGCCATTGCAGTAAAAGAAAAGATAGAGAGTAATCAAGAAGATATCAATGATTTATTTTTTAATGAGTCACAGGATGATGAATGGGAGTTTATAGAGCATTTTGAAGCAGTTGCTAAGAAAGATGGATTGTTTTATACAAAAAAGGATTTGATTAATTTTCATGCAGCTGTTAAAAGTAGCTCATTAGTAATTCTCTCTGGACTTAGTGGAACGGGAAAATCACAATTGGTGCAATGTTATGCAAAAGCATTAGGGTTAATTGATGATAGTTTCCATATGATACCGGTTAGACCTAATTGGAATGATGATAGTGATTTGATTGGTTTTGTAGATTCGATGCATATGGTTTACAGGCCAAGTGATGCAGGTTTTATTAATATTTTAATGGAGGCTTGTCAAGAACGAAATAAGAATAAATTATATATTATTTGTTTTGATGAGATGAATTTAGCCAGAGTAGAGCATTATTTTAGCCAGTTTTTATCTATTTTAGAGATGCCTGAAAAATCAAGAGTTTTAAGATTGTATTCATCTGAATACGAATCTAGATTGTATAATTCGGATAAATATAAACCAACTGTTGAAATAGGTAATAATATTAGATTTATTGGAACGGTCAATATTGATGAATCTACATTTCATTTTTCTGATAAAGTATTGGATCGAGCTAATGTTATTAAACTGGAAATCATACCTTATACAGAGTGGAAAACCGGAGAAATAACCACAAAAGGAAGTTTTGTTAAAGAGTGGACGTATGAAGAATATCAGAAATTAATTAGAATGCCTAAAGATAATATGCTTTCTGACAGAGAAAGAGAGTTTATATGGAATGTGCATGAAGTACTCAATTCATGCGGAAAAAATTTAGGGATAGGACCTAGAATTTTAAAACAGATAGCTAAATATTTAGCAAATCTGCCTATCAATAGTAATAACGAGAATATTTCAAGAAAAGAAGGATTCGATATTCAGTTTGTTCAGCGGATTATGACAAAAATTAGAGGACAGAGAGAACAATTAACGGCTATTTTTGATGTAGAATCCGATAAAAGTTTGATAAAATTGTTTGATGAATATTCTGATGTCTCAGACTTTCTTAAAAGTAGAAGAGCATTAGAAATTAAAAACCAGGAGTTAAATGATTATGGTTACACTTTATGATTTAGGGATTTCCATCAGCTTTATTGTTGGGAATTCTAAAATAAGTGTTAAAAATGCGGCAGAATCCGAAAAGGACTATGATTCAAATGAATTAACTACTATTCTGTTTAGAGAGTATGAAAATGTATCGTTGGAATTTACATCTATGTCTGATGAAGATCGTATATATTTTGATGGAATAGATTTGCTTCCGGCAGAATTATGTGAAATAGATGATGCTGGAGATTTATATCTGAATCCTCAAAAAGATGAGATGGTGTATCCCTTGTTTGAATATTCGTCAGAATACTATGCTATGCGTGTTGGCAAGTATGAGCTAAAAATATATCATAATGGAATAATATATTATCAATGGTTTACAGTATTACCTAAAAATATTAATGGTGCTGAATGGGAAATTATGCAACAAGAATTGGAAATTGAAATGCAAGGATTATCTACGGATATAATTAGAAAAAATATATCATTAGGTAATAACAAAAATGAAGTTGTACCCAGTCAGGAACTTTATAGATTTTTTGTTATTAAAAAACATTTTAATAATATTTTAGCTGCATTAATTGACTTAAAAGATAAACCCAAATATAAGGTTCAAAAAGAATATAGATTGGAACCCTTGTATAGAGCAACATATATAGACAATGTAACTGTTAAAGACTATTTAATGAAAGGAACAGGAGAGGAGGAATATCTGGTTCCGAAAAGAATCTATAATTATGATTTGCCAGAAAATCGATGGTTAAAAAAAATCATTGGAGACTATGAAAATGAACTAAGAATATTTGAAGAATCTACATATAAGTACTGTGAGTATGTTAATAAAGAATTATCTGAGTTAAAAAAATTTGAAGATGCAAATAAAGCGGTAATTCGTGCTAAGGAAAAGGTACTGGCAGAACTAGATAAGTATTTAGAAACCGCAAGAACAATATTAAGTATTTCTGAATTGATTAAAAGTCAAGAGTGGTATAGTCAAATACAACCTGTTAATTCGTTGGTTGTTCCGCATGTGCTTATTTTTGATGTAAGATATAATGCATTCTATAAAATGTACAAGGAGTTGCAACAGAATAATGTGAGTATCCGGTGGAGTGAGAATTATGCCTATTCGTGGAAATTATCAAGTAAGATGTATGAAATTTGGTGTTTTATAAAAATGTGTAGATTTTTAATTTCTGATGAAATTGGATTTGAAGCTCAAGGTTGGATATTTGACGAATTTAGAAATGAAAGTATACTTATCCCTGATTTGGTACCTGGTACAAAGGTAGAGTTTCATAAAGAAAATATAAAAATAAAAGTATATTATGACTCAACAATACCAGGAGCAATAAGCAGTACAAATAAAGAAAATGCACCAGTGTTTGCGACTACTAAGCATACAAGACCAGATATAAAATTTGATTTATATAAAGATGATATTTATTGGTGTTCACTAATTTTTGAAGTAAAATACAGAAATATTCAAAAATTGTGGGCTTACAATGATTCTAAATGTAAAGAACAAATTAGAGCTTATAAAAATGATTATAAGTCAAAATATTGTAGAGGATTGGATCCGGAATTTGTCGTGAGGAAAGTAAATCCAGTGGATAGAGTGTGGGTGTTAAATCCTTCTCACTCATCTGAAGACGTTATAAATAAGAAAAATGAAGGTATTAAATTTGTTCAACTTATACCAGGGGAAGACCATAGTAATATCATTACGGAATTGCAGGAAGAAATTAATATGGCTTTAGGCGGTGAACTCATTTAATAATAAAGATAGGTAAAAGTTTTGATTTTATATACTGAGGGAAGATAATATGGATAGTCATGAAATAATGCAAAGAATTGCAAATTCACGCATAGTTTTTAGAGATAGTTTTCGAGATTTAGAACATTTCTATAATACCATAAATAAAGATGAAATTAGATTCACGATTGTATCAAGTGATCAGCTTATAAAAAAAATTTTATTGTGATGGTTTAAGATTTGTGATGAATTATCTATCTTCTACGCATTAAAGTCTTTGGTGCAGGCGCAAATAAACAACTTAAATATAACGGAAGAATTTAAAAAAGAATATGCTTGTAAAATAAAATACAACTTCAGAGATAACGCATTGGCAATGTTTGTCGAAAGTTGCCGCAATGTTTTTGTGCATGAAGGAATTCCGTTTGCAAAGATTGTTTTTACAGGCCAAAAGATAGAGCTATTAGTTGATGTGAAAGAGCTACAAAAAAGTCCGTATTTTGAAAATAAGGGAAAAGCTTATATTAAAGATAAAGATGTAATCAATTTTTATGAAGTGTGTAGGGAACACTATAATCTTACAAATTCTTTTTATGAATGGTTTTGGTCGAATATTCAATTTAATATTTCTGCAGAACATAAGTAAATAATTTTGAGAATGGGATTTGATAAGATATAGTACCAATATTCTCTGAATGTCTTTATTGTATCAAAGAAGAAAATGTATGAGATAGTAAAGACAGATATTGAATATACATAAGTCAAAGTGTTAAGATATGTATTAGCTAAAGAGTCTATCATAGAATATGTCTAGAAAATAAAGTGACATAAAAAATGCACAAGTGTGTGGATTTATACCAAAACAAGTTCTGAAATTAAAAAATGTTAATAGAAGGTCGATTTATTGAGGGAATTGTGTGCGGAGTTAAGATTCTACAGGAAACTACATTAAACCTTTTGGTGATCGGAATAAGGAAAGATAGGTGAATGAATTGGGAAAAAAATATTTGTATCTTATAAATATAAAGACAATGATGTGAAGATGATGCCTAACGTTACACAACCAACTTGGCCATGTGATTATGTTGATTACATAAAAAATAAAGTGTTGTGTGATGATGATATTTATAAAGGTGAAAATAGTGATGAAGATATTTCTTCGTGGAGTGAGGATGCCATTTGGAATCATTTAAAGAATAAAATTTATGACAGTACACTTACAATTGTTTTGATATCTCCCAATATGAAAGAAACTGGAAAGTGGCAGCGTTCGCAGTGGATTCCATGGGAAATCAGTTTTTCGGTGAGAGAGACGACACGAAATAATCGAACAAGTCATAGGAATGCATTGCTTGTTGTTATCTTACCTGATAAAAGTGGATCGTATGATTATTATAATAAAAATAATCTTTTCCCTATATTGAAGAGTAATATTGAAAATGGTTATGCTTATGTAGTTACGTGGGATGACTTTTTAAGTTATCCTCAGGTCGATATGAACATTGCATTTGACCACAAAGATAGTACACCTTCCTATAAAATAGTTAAATCAGTTTAAGATTACTATGACATAAAGTTTTATTTATTGAAGATAGAATGATAAAAAGTGACCAACTATAATGTAAAATAGAACATGTGATTAAGGAAGAAAAGTCTTCCTTTGAAGTAGGCATAAAAGGAGGCCCGAATTTGAATAGAGATATTTTGTCATTTATTGATAAATATGTAAAAGAAATTAAAGATAACAGTGCAGCTATGTTTATTGGAGCTGGCTTTTCTAAAAGTGCAGGATATGTAGATTGGAAAAATTTGCTCAGAAATGTAGCAGAAGATTTAGACCTTGATATTGATAAGGAATATGATTTGGTTTCTTTAGCACAGTATTGCTATAACAAAAACGGAAACAGAAGCATTATAAATGATGTGATTTTTGATGAATTCACTAAAGAGAAAGATGTGGATGAAAATCATCGAATCATTGCTCGCCTACCTATTTCGACATATTGGACAACAAATTATGATTCATTGATTGAAGATGCTTTGATTGAAGAAAAAAGAGTTGTGGATGTAAAGTATAATAATAAACAACTGTCCCTTACCAAGCCACACAGAGATGCGATTGTGTATAAAATGCATGGTGATAGGAGTAATCCAGATGAAGCAATCTTGATAAAAGATGATTATGAAAAATATTATAGAGATCATGCCCAATTTATCACTGCGCTGAGTGGAGATCTGATATCGAAAACTTTTTTGTTTGTTGGTTTTAGCTTTTCTGATCCTAATATAGATTATATATTGAGTAGAGTCAGGATTGATTATGGAAACCAAAACAACAGACAACATTATGCAATTATGCGCAAAGTGAATACAAATGATTATGAGGATCGAGCGGAATATGAATATGCGAAGCGCAAGCATGAGTTTTTTGTTGAGGATCTTAAACGTTATAATATTCGTGCTTTACTAATAGACGAATACAGTGAGATTACGGATATATTAAATGAAATTAGCAAGAGATTGAATCAGAATAATATTTTTATTTCTGGAAGTGCAAAGGAATATGGAGACTATACGGAAAAGGATGCATTAGAATTAATTAATATATTGAGCCAACAGTTAATAGCACAAGATTTTAATATTATTTCTGGCTTTGGTTTGGGTGTAGGGAGTGCTGTGATAACCGGAGCCTTGCAAGAAATATATATGAATAAAAAGCGTGTAAATGAAGATAGACTTTTGTTACGTCCATTTCCTCAAGGAATTATTGACGATAGCACTCGGCAAAATTTGTGGAAAAAATATAGAGAAGACATGATTTCACGTGCAGGAGTATCTGTTTTCTTGTTTGGAAATAAGTTAGTAGATGGTAAAGTGGTATTGGCAAATGGTATGAGATCAGAATATGAAATTGCCGTAGATATGCATAATTTGATAGTTCCGGTAGGTTGCACAGGATACATTGCACAGGAAATTTGGAATGAAATCAATAAGGATCTATCTGCTTACTATACGCATATCGATGATCCATTAAAAGATGCATTTGCTAAATTGAATTTGAAATGTAGTAACCATGATTTGGTTAATAATATTATTTCGTTTATTAGATTGTTTAAAAATGGAAAACATAGTCCAGTGTAACATAGAAAAAGGAGATATTATGGCACATAAAACTTTTATTTCATACAAATGGAGCGAAGCTCAGCAGCTTAGAGATGATATTATTGACGCACTTGGGGAGGATGCATCTTATTATAAAGGAGAAACAAGTGATTCGCCTAATTTGACTGATACAACAACGGATAATATTAAGAAAAATTTGAGAGATATGATGTATGATACATCTGTTACAATTGTTATTATTTCCCCACACATGAAAGAAAGTAAATGGATAGATTGGGAAATAGAGTATTGTTTAAAAGATGAAACCAGAAAAGGAAGAACATCTCATAATAATGGTGTTGTGGGAGTTATTATGAAATACAATGGAGGATATGATTGGTTTAAAACGACACATAGGAATGCAGATGGTTGTTCATCGACTACATATGAGGAATCGAAAGTATATGATATTATAAATAACAATCGTTTTAATCAAAATCCAAAAAAATATAGTTGTGCTGTATGTAAAACAGTAAATTCATTAACAGGATCTTATATTGCATATGTTGATGAGGAAACTTTTTTAGCAAACCCATTCAAATATATCAATAATGCTTATGATAAGAGTGAAAATGATGCGTCGGGTTACGACTTGACCAAGACTAGATAAAAGAATGTTGTTTGACAGAAATAAGCTTCTTAACTGCAGAATCAAATTTAAATGAGAAGTAACAGATAGTGATGAGATGTAATAGTTTTGTTACGTGTTTGTAAAAGGTGTTAATCAGTCCTTTGATTTATAAGGTTTTGCAGTTGTACGAATGTTATCTCAGTATCCGAAAGAGAACTTGTAAGACACCAGATAGAATTCACAATGAATCATAATAATCTGATGGCGATGAATAAATTTTTGTGAGGTGAATAAAAAATCGTGGCTACATTTTGGCTACAAAAATATTATGAACGAAGCGGATTGTGCGTACAAATCATTATAAAATGAATAAAAAACGTATTGATAATGCACTTTAATAGCAACTGTACAAATATAAAAGTGGAGTTTGAGTAGTAAACAGAGAGCCGGGAAGCCGCATAAACAGCGGACTTTCCGGCTCTTAGTGTATGGCGTGATACCTTTTTGATACCTATATTTCAAGTGTTATCAATATCTTCATTTTCCTGCGATAAATCGATTAATTCATCAGCATATTTTAGTAGAACATCTTCGTAATTGGAAAGTGCTAATAAGAGGTTATCTATATTTGGCTTTGCAAATTCAATTAAATCTTCGTAAGCCTCACGCGCTTCATTTGAGGATAATTCGACATAATAGTCTAAAGCATCGTCATATGCGACATTACCATAATCTTCTGATAAAATCCTAAATGTGTAAGTTTCTTCGTCAAATTTAGTTAAATCTTCGAGAGAGTAACAAATCGAAGATATTTGATTGTTTAGATTATCAATATCATGTCTGAATTTTTCAATTAGCTTATCAGCTTCTTCGTAATGTTCGAAATCAGAATCATCAATGAATTCATCATATTCATCGTCTAATTCAGATATTATTCCAGATAATAGTTCTTCAAATTTTTGTACGGTTTCCATTAAATTTTCTAATAATTTCCATGTTAAACCATTAGAACTATAGTTAAAATATTCAACAGGTCGGAAATTAGTATCATAATCTTCATATATACCATATGATGAGTCATGAACTTCTTCAAACATATTATGAATAAATGATATTGCACTATAAATTCCCGCGACATAGTTTATATAATTGCGTTTGTAATAATCAATAGAGTTAGATAAAATACAAGGAATCAATGAATTATGTATATAGTCTATAAAATGTCTATCCTTTGATAGAGTTCCACATTCATAATTACGAGCACTTTCGTCTGAAAAATTAGCAGATCCCCAATAAACAATATTATTGGTTAAAATTATTTTACCATGATTATTGAATTTGAAAAATATATTAGCCAATTTTCCAATAGATTCTGGCTTTAATTTACGTTGATAAATTTTTATAGTTTCTTTTGCTCTGTTTCGTGCAGTTGCTCCCCAATAAGAATGCCAGCGATTGGGGATATTTGTTACAAGGCGAATTGGTATATTACGTTTACCAGCTTCCTTTAAAGCCTCTAATAAGGAATTTTGTGATTGTGAAATATTGAAAGTGATAATGTCGATGTATTTAGCATTAGGAAAATCATCAATAACATCTTCGTAGCATAAAGAACCTTCGCCAGAAACAAAAGTAGCATTTGCTAAAGGAATGCGTGTTAGGGTATCATTTTTTTTCATAATTATTTTCTCCATTGATAGCTGTTATTTTTCTTGTCATGTCCTTTTTCATCAACACTACTGCTGGAAGCAGGCCAGTTGATTTTCCATTCAAAGTATTCGTCCTCTGAAATCTCTCCGCTTTTTAGCTGTTCTTTCCGCAAACACCATTCACGCAGAAATTCATTTACCAGACCATAATCAATCCACATACCGACAGGGGCATGAGCAGGCCATTCGTCACTATCATTATAACGAACAGATTTATCATCAGAAGCGTTGCACTTGCCGGGATTGCGGATAAGCTGGAACAGATGAAAGGTATTGCGGTTGTCCTCGTCAAGCCAGAAAAAAGTTTGCATAATGTCCTCGGCGCAGCCAGGGGCTTCGGTAATAAAATTGATATAGTTGACATTCAAAATCCTGGCAATTTCTATGAGAGTATCTTTTTTGGGAACACGATAACCGGATTCATATTGTGCTACACGAACATCAGCGTTGCGTTCCTCATATCCCAGCTTCAAGCCTAGTTCCCGTTGTGTTAACCTCCGAAATGTGCGGATCCTCTTAATTCGTTCTCCTAGTATCATAATTTTGTGTCCTTTCCTTAAACTTTACAAATTACATACCATAATCCATTCTTCTTCGTTTCCCCGTACAATATCAAAACCGATTTGTTGCTCAACTTCTGCGACTAATGCGAAATCAGCTTTTGATGCCCCGAAGCGGTCAACATAAATCAGTAATTCGGGAGAAGCGATAATATTTTTCGATGGCGGCTTTATACCGTCTGGAATAAAAATAGCTTCGTATAGAAATTCATTCAATAGAGGATATTCCATTACCGTCATTTCTCGTATCGTGTATTCCATAAAGCCCTCCTGTGAAAAAATAGTTATCCCGTTTCCTACATTGTAGCATACCTAAAATAATACAGCAACAAAAACTTATCAGAAATGCTAAATTTAATAAAAAAGATAAATTTAACAAAAAAGCTATTGACAATAGCAGAAATGTTAAATATACTAAAAATACAGAGTTTAACAAAAAAGCTAAAATGAGGACGTGTATTTGAAAAATGATTTATTTGTAACAGCCGGAGAAGTGGCGCAGGACTTAGGCATTTCCAAACCATTTGCTTATAAGCTGGTGCGGCAGATGAACGAAGAACTGGCGAAAACCGGCTGCATCACCATTGCCGGGCGAATTGACCGAAAGTTTTTCCACGAAAAATTCTACGGTACAAGATCTGAGACAGAAAGGAAGGAGAAATAATTATGGCAGCGTTCAAAAATAAGGACAATGGCACCTGGTATGTTCAATTCCGCTACACCGATTGGAAGGGTGAACGCCAGCAGAAGCTCAAGCGTGGCTTTGCCACCAAGCGAGAAGCGCTGGAATGGGAACGGGAGTTCCTGATGGAAAAGCAGGCCGATGTGAACATGACCTTTGAGAGCTTCGTTGCTCTCTATGAGAGGGACATTAAGCCCAAGTTGAAGCTCAATACCTGGCTCACCAAGGAGAGCATTATCAAAAAGAAGATCCTGCCCTATTTTGCCAAGCGGAAGCTGTCGGAGATTACAGCCAAGGACATTATGCGCTGGCAGAACGAGATTCGGGAAATGCGGGACTGTCACGCAAACCTCTGTCCAAAACCTACCTTAAGACCGTTCACAATCAGCTCAGCGCCATTTTCAACCACGCTGCCCGATTTTACGGCCTGAATATCAACCCGGCTCGGCAGGCGGGCAACATGGGGG
>OLOD01001950.1_pt1 | contig 11628 bp, 6 predicted proteins | sample 1671921 | NCBI WGS metagenome assembly OLOD01 (sample SAMEA3136626, study PRJEB25190) | human gut metagenome | biome: human gut; feature: human-associated habitat; material: faeces | place: Austria | collected 2013
GTGATGAGGACCTTCGTGCAGACCGTCAGCCGGAATTTACACAGATCGATATGGAGCTTTCCTTTGTAGACGTAGACGATGTTATCGATGTAAATGAGCGATTCCTTGCTTATCTGTTTAAAGAAGTTCTGGATGTGGATGTCAAGCTTCCAATTCAGAGAATTACATGGCAGGAAGCTATGGACCGTTTCGGTTCTGACAAACCGGATATGCGTTTTGGTATGGAACTGCATGATGTAAGTGAAGTAGTGAAAGATTGCGGATTCGTAGTATTCAAGAATGCACTGGAGGCTGGTGGAAGTGTCCGTGGTATCAATGCAGAAGGCCAGGGAAGCATGCCTCGTAAGAAGATTGACAAGCTTGTTGATTTCGCCAAGACTTATGGTGCAAAAGGTCTTGCTTACATCGCTATTGCAGAAGATGGTACACGCAAATCTTCCTTTGCTAAATTCATGACAGAGGAAGAGATGGATGCTCTGGTTCGGGCGATGGAAGGTAAACCGGGAGATCTGCTTCTCTTTGCAGCAGACAAGAACAAAGTTGTATATGATGTTCTTGGTGCTCTTCGTGTAGAACTTGCAAAACAGATGGATCTTCTTGACAAAAACGAATATCGCTTCGTATGGGTAACAGAGTTCCCGCTTCTTGAGTGGAGTGAAGAAGAAAACCGCTATACAGCAATGCATCATCCATTTACGATGTTGATGGAAGAGGATATCCCACTGATCGAGAGTGGAGATCTTGGAAAAATCCGTGCAAAAGCTTATGATATCGTATTGAATGGTAATGAGATCGGTGGAGGTAGTGTTCGAATCCATCAGAATGATATTCAGGAAAAAATGTTTGAGATGCTTGGATTTACGAAAGATGCAGCTTACAAACAGTTTGGTTTCCTTCTGAATGCATTCAAATATGGAGTTCCGCCTCACGCTGGACTGGCATATGGACTTGACCGTCTGGTTATGCTGATGGCAAAAGTTGACAGTATTCGTGATGTCATTGCATTCCCGAAAGTAAAAGATGCCTCCTGTCTGATGACAGAATCACCGAGTGTGGTAAGCGAACAGCAGCTTGAGGAACTTGGGCTTGAAACAGCTAAAGAAGAAACAACAGAAGAATAAGAGCAGCAAATAGGCTGCAGATATAAAAGAAAACGGCTGTCCCGGATGTGGGACGGCCGTTTTGAAGTATAAAAATTAGTTTTGTTCAGAGGAATCAGCGGTATCGTTTGCTTCTTCGGATACCGGAGTACTGCTGAGCGTTCCGAAAATGGCATTTCCGATTGCAGCATTGCTGTCCTGGAGTTTCCAGGAAACACCATCATTGGTAAGATGGAAAACAGCAGCAGTCTGTACAGTCGCTGTATTTGATTTGATTTTTGACAGAAGCAGCTGCATGGATTTTTCATAACGTTTGACAGAACCATCAATTACAGCATCGGCAGAACTCAGATAAGTATCCAGTTCATTCTGATAGGCAGTAAGGATCGCATTGCTGTCAAAGGTAGTGATCTTAGTCTGAATGACAGCATTGTAGCTTTCTTCGTCACAGCTGGAAATATTGAAATCAAAAGTAGAGTGAAAAAGCTCCACCAGTGCGGTAGCAATAGAATTCTTGTCTGTATCGGAAGTATTGAACAGGCTTTCGATTCCAAGATAATTGCCCATTTGTTCTGTATTCATTGTTTTAAGGGTATTCAGATAGACGGTCAGGGTTTCCTCAGGTGAGAGGAGGTTGTTATCAGACAGATAAGTCATCAGACCGCCGACAAGATTGTTCTCCAGGGAGTGTGAACGTATGATCTCCCATTCGTCTTTGTCATCATTACTTCCCTTATTACAAAGTTCCACAGTACATTCTCGTTCTACGGTAGCATAATTGTTATTGCTGAGGAGTTGATCCAGCAGGAGATAACGTTCTTCCATGGAATCTGTGTTTTTTTCTGTAGCCTGTTCTTCGCTGTCAGCCGCTTTGAGAATTGCATTTTTCAGAGAAGCTTCGCCGTAATCTTTGGCAAGAGAGGCTGCATCTATTGTGGATAAGCGCAGGGAAGCTGTGGCTTCTTTTTTATCGTTGTCGACGTTTACACTCAGAATTTCGTAATCAAAATTCTGGAAGAAGAGAGAAAAGACTTCTTTTACTTCATTTGAGAGTTTGATCTCTTTGGTAGCGTCGGGAAAAAGTTCTTTGTAGGATACATATTTCTGGGTCGTATCAGAGTCCAGATTTTTCAATAGATCCAGTTCATTTGTGATAACTGCCTGTACATCTGTCTTATCCACGTGGGAACAGCCGGTCAAACATATGACAGCCAGGATAATCAGCAGAAATGGCATCAGACCTTTTGCGATCTTCATAGGTATCTTTCCTTTCAAAAATAATCCTTTATATTTTATCAGATAAGCATGGAAAAGTCAAAAAATGGTAATTTTATGCTGTTTTGGAAGACATTTATGAAAATATTGTGAAAACCGGGATGATTTTGTACAGCTCTTTCATTTTCAGGTGTAATCTGATATGATATATAAGTTAAAAAGTGATTTTTACAAAGTAAACACATGAATAGTGTATCATTAAGTCAGTAATGTCTGGACTGATAGGAGGAAACACAGATTTATGAAAAAACGTATTTTAATCCTTCTCGGGATATTGATAATTGGTGGCGGCGCTGCTGCAGGAGTATGTTGGAAAATGGGCGTATTTGGGCAGCAGGAGACAAGTGGAGATTCTGTATATGTAACCAAAATAAGCGACCTTACCGGACAGACATCAGGAGTTTCCAACCGCTATGCAGGAGTAGTTGAGCCTCAGGAGACTGTTTCTGTAGAACTGGAGAGTGGACGGACAGTAAAAGAAGTCCAGGTTAAGACCGGTGATCAGGTCAAGAAAGGGCAGCTTTTGTTTGAATATGATCTGAGCAGCATTCAGGAGAGTCTGGAAGAAGCACAGCTTGACCTTGACCGCCTGAAAAATGAGGCAAGCAGTCTGAACGAGCGGATTGCCACGCTTGAAAAAGAAAAGAAAAAAGCAAGTCAGGATAATCAGCTTTCTTATACGATTGAGATTGAGACAAACAAAATGAATCTCAAGAAAAATGAATACAGTCAGAAAAGCAAGCAGGCTGAGATTGACAAACTCCAAAGTGCGACCGGCAATACAGAAGTCCGGAGTTCAATTGATGGTGTTATCCAGAAAATCGATACATCGAAGCTGACAACAGAGGATAACAGCAGCGTGGATGATACAGATTCAGGAGATTCTTCTCAGTCTGATGATAGCAGCAGCGGGGGCAGCAATGCATTTATTACAATTCTGAGTACAGGTGCTTACCGTATAAAAGGTACAGTCAATGAATTAAATGTAAACAGCATTGTTGAGGGCGAACCGGTAATCATTCGATCTCGTGTGGATGACAGTCAGACCTGGAAGGGAACCATGGGAACGATTGATAAGGACAGTGCATCTTCCGGCAATAATAACAATTCTTTTTACGGAATGACGGACAGCAGTGATTCTCAGACGAGTACCAGTACTTATCCGTTTTATGTAAATCTCGATTCGTCAGACGGGCTGATGCTTGGCCAGCATGTTTATATTGAGATGGATGAAGGACAGGAAAGTCAAAAGACAGGAATCTGGTTAAGTGAGGTTTATATTGTTGATGCAGATACAGACAGTCCGTATGTGTGGGCAGCAGATAAGAAGGGCAAACTGGAGAAACGTAGTGTGATTCTGGGACAGCATGATGAAGAACTTGGAGAATATGAGATTGCAGATGGTCTTTCCAAGGATGACTGTATAGCATATCCGTCTGATATACTTGAGGAGGGAATGTCTACGACGACTAATATAGAAGATGCAATGGATACAGGCAACATAGATATGCAGCCGCTGGATGATAGCAGCTTCAGTGAAGATCCTCTTCCGGATACGGCTGATACAGAGGGTGTCAGTGAATATGAAATGAGCGATGACGGAACCGTTGTTGATGATCCGGAAGCAGTTGATGACAGCATTGTGGATGACAGTTCATCGGATGAATCAATGGATATGACAGACGGAAGTTCCGATTCAGGTGAGATACTGGATGATAATCTTATGCCGGTAGAGGAGGATACGGAGGAAGCACAATGATTTTGGAATTAAAGGGGATCTTTAAGAACTATCAGCAGGGAAAGATGAGTGTGCCGGTTCTGAAGGACGTTAATTTTTCCATGGAAGAGGGAGAATATGTGGCAATCATGGGACCATCCGGATCAGGAAAAACAACACTCATGAATATTATAGGATGCCTGGATAAGCCGACAGAAGGGAAATTTTTTCTGGATGGACAGGATATTCTCAACTGTTCAGAAAATGATATGTCAGATATCCGACTTAATAAGATCGGATTTGTATTTCAGAGTTTCCACCTTCTTCCAAGACAGTCTGCGCTTGCTAACGTAGAACTTCCATTGAATTATGCCAAAGTCCCGAAGAAAGAAAGACGGGAGCGGGCAATGAAGGCACTGGAAAGAGTAGGACTTGCTGATCGTGTAGACTTTCAGCCGAACCAGCTTTCCGGTGGACAGATGCAGCGAGTTGCGATTGCCAGGGCAATCGTAAATAACCCCAAACTCCTTCTGGCAGATGAACCAACAGGAGCACTTGACAGTAAATCAGGTGCTCAGGTCATGGAGCTTTTCCAGAAGCTGAATGATGAGGGGGTTACAGTCCTTATGATCACTCATGATCCGGACATTGCTGCACATGCAAAGCGGGTTGTGATGATTCGCGATGGAGAGCTGAAGGAAAAAGAGGTGAAGTAGTTCATGAAGAAAAAAATCATCATAGGTATCCTGATCGCAGCTCTGGTCGCAGGAGGATCTGCCGGCGGAGCAGTCTATTATAAAAAGTCTCATCAGAAAACGGTGTCTGTTGTAAGCGTTGACAGTCTGGCCGGTCAGTATTACATGGATGATACAAATCTTAATGGAAATATTGTTACCAGTGCGACGCAGAGTGTTAACATAGACAAAGATATGATCATTAAGGAGGTCTATGTATCAAAGGGGGATTCCGTTAAAAAAGGGGATCAGTTGATGTCTTTTGATATGACACTTGTTCAGATGGAACTGAATATAGCCAAGCTGAAACAAAAACAGCAGGAACAGGATCTGAATAAAGCGATTAACAGGCTGAGCAGCCTGAAAAACGGCGGTAAGATAGAAGAAAGTGATGGGGAGACACTGGATACTTCCGGCAGCACATCGGATGATACAGATACAAGCAGTGCGATGGATGACAGTAATGAAACTGCTTCGACGGGTGGAAGTGTGAAGGGCAATTATCTGGCTGCAATTATCCAGCCGGTTCTGGCGGCTGCTGTGGAGAAGACAGATATAGAATCTGCAAATACAGAAGAGACTGCTGTTGAGGATTCCGAAAGTGCAGCTGCACAAACACAGGGAACAGAGAGCGGCTCTGAGAACAGTTCAGATGGAAATGCAGATTCATCAGACAACAGTAGTACAGATGTGAAGGTTGAGTTTGAAGAGCCGGATACGACAGGAAATGATACCACAGTAACGATCAGTCCGGAGCCGACGAATATACCGGATGATAATGCCGATGGAGATTTCACAGACGAAATCGAGATCGTTGACACAGAACCGGATACTGGAACAGATGATCTGACGGATGGAAGTCCGATGTTTTATCAGGTTCTGGATGAAAATACAGAACCCTATACCGGAACAGGTACAGAGGATGATCCATATGTATTCCTCTGCAGTTCTGCAAAAGGCTATGTAGTTGCGAAGGGATCCTTTTTGAATAAAATGGCTGCTTTTCAGGCTGATGGTACGAAGGAACCTGGCAGAGAAGGATACTGGTATCAGCTGGAGTTTCATCAAAATGATACGATAACAAATCTGCTGGACCGTAAAGAATCCTGCACAGGCTATTATCTTGTAGATGGAGGCCTGCTGGAAAAAATGGTAACCGATAACTCTGAAGTTGAGTTTTCGCTGGACGGGGCATCTCATTATGAGAAGCCACCGGCTGATGGAGGCGGAGACGGAGGCGGCGGTGGAGATGATGGTGGTTCGGCATCTATCTCACGTGATGAGGCGATCAAGATTCAGCAGACTAAGATTGACAGCCTGAAACTGGACATCAGAGAAAGTAAACTGAATATTGAGAAACTCGAGAAAAAAGTAAAAAAAGAGGTAATATACAGCAAGCTGGACGGAACGGTTGCAAAAGTAGGCGATCCGGTGACTGGCGCATCTGATGGAAATTCTTTTATGACGATCAAAAGCAAAGAAGGTTACTACGTAAAAGGTACAGTCAGTGAACTGATGCTGGATCAGGTTAAGGAAGGTACGATACTGAACTGTTCAAGTCAGAATGGTGATTTTGAAGCAGAGGTGATCGATGTATCTGAGTATCCGGTTTCAGGTGATAATTATTCCGGCAATGGAAATCCAAATGTATCTTATTATACATATATTGCAACGATTCCGGACAAAACCGTCAAAGTATCGGACGAAGACTGGCTGACGATTTCTCTGACAAATAATACACAGAGCAAAGGAATTGTTCTGGACAGGGCATTTGTACGGTCAGAAAATGGAGCCAGTTATGTATACAAGGATGACAACGGAGTGCTGAAGAAACAGGTGCTTACCGTAGGTGGTAATGTAAATGGCGGCTACAGTGTACTGATAACCGGTGGAATCACCAGAGATGATAAGATTGCTTTTCCGTATGGTGACACGGTAAAAGAAGGTGCAAAGACCAAGGAAGTTTCTTCCAGTGAGATCTATGGATATTAGAAAGGTGGTATTTTATGCTTGAAAATATGAGGATATCCATTCAGGGAATCTGGTCTCATAAAATGCGATCTTTTCTGACTATGCTGGGTATCATTATTGGTATTGCATCGATCATTGCGATCGTGTCTACGATCAAGGGAACAAGTGAACAGATCAAAGAAGACCTGATCGGTGCGGGAAATAATACAGTTTCTGTGAGTCTGAATTATGGTGACAGTGATTATGATCCGGAGTATGGAATGACCGATGGTACGGAACCGCCGCTTCTCTCAGATCAGCAGAAAGAAGATGTTATGAATCTGGATCATGTGGAGAATGCGACATTCTTTTACAGCCGTACATATACCAGCAGCGTATATTATGAAAATACCAGTTTTCAGGGTGGAAGTATTTATGGAATTGATATGAATTATCTGGATACCTGTGGATATATGGTAAGATCCGGCCGTGGTTTTATACAGAAGGATTATGATGAGATGCGAAAGGTTGTACTGGTAGACAGCAATGCGGCAGATAATCTCTTTGCAGGAAAAGATCCTGTTGGAAAAACAATAGAGATTGGATCCGAACCGTTTACCGTTATTGGTGTGGTAGAACAGAATGATGATTATCAGCCAAATATCAAAACCATTGATGAGTACAATCAATATTATCAGATGATCATGGGAACAGTCATGATTCCGAATAAATGCTGGCCCATGGCATTTAAGTTTGATGAACCTGAGAATGCCGTGATCCGAGCAGATTCAACGGATAATATGAGTTCCGCCGGAAATGCAGCAGCGGATATTATGAATCAGGGAATCAACACCAATACATCCAAGTACAAATATAAAGCGGATGATGTAATGCAGCAGGTCAAGAACTTGCAGAAACTCAGTGAGAGCACCAATACACAGCTGATCTGGATTGCAAGTATTTCATTGTTGGTCGGAGGTATCGGCGTTATGAATATCATGTTGGTATCCGTCACTGAACGAACCAGTGAAATTGGTCTGAAAAAAGCAATCGGTGCACGAAAGAAAGTGATTCTGTTTCAGTTTTTGACAGAAGCCTCCATGCTGACAAGCATTGGAGGAGTGATCGGAGTTATTGTTGGAATTGCACTTTCCAAAGTGGTATCGGAACTGTCGGGGGCTCCGACAGCTATCAGTATACCGGCGATCATTGGTTCCGTTCTTTTTTCCACATTGATTGGCGTGATCTTTGGATTACTTCCGTCAGTCAAGGCTGCCGATTTAAATCCGATTGATGCACTTAGAAGTGAATGACAGAGGTTGGAGTTTGTTGATCAGAGACAGACTCCAATCTCTTTTTCTGTTATGAGGGGCATTTTTGATATTTTAATTGAGATGGAGAAAAAAATGTGTTAGACTATAATCAATATGCAATGATTCAGATATGAAGTAAAATACATGAGGAGATGCAGTATGAGAAAAATTGCAATTATAACAGACAGTAACAGTGGTATTACGCAGGATGAAGGAAGAAAACTGGGAATCTCTGTTCTGCCTATGCCTTTTTATATTAACGATGTGATGTATCTGGAAGGAATCACTCTTTCACAGGAAGCTTTTTATGAACGTCTGAAAAATGATGAATCCATATCTACTTCACAGCCGAGTCCGGCTGAAGTATGTGGGTTATGGGATAATCTGCTGGAAGAGTATGATGAGATTGTACATATTCCGATGTCCAGTGGACTGAGTGCGTCCTGTGATACAGCTACCATGCTTGCCAGAGATTACGATGGCAGAGTGCAGGTTGTTAATAACCAGAGGATTTCAGTTACGCAGCGTCAGTCAGTACTTGATGCAATAGCATTAAGAGATGCAGGAAAGAATGCGGCAGAGATTAAAGAAAAACTGGAAGAAGAGAAGATGGAGTCAAGTATCTATATTACTCTGGAAACTCTGAAATATCTGAAAAAAGGTGGAAGAATCACTCCGGCTGCAGCTGCAATCGGAACGGTTCTGAATCTGAAGCCTGTTCTTCAGATCCAGGGAGAGAAGCTTGATGCATATGCAAAAGTCCGGGGTAAGAAGCAGGCAAAGAGAGTCATGATGAAAGCAATGCAGGAAGACTGGGATACACGTTTTAAGAAATATGTAGAATCCGGTGAGATGTGTCTGCAGATAGCTTATGCAGGAAACAAAGAAGAGGCCGAGGAATTCAAAAAAGAAGTTCAGGCAGCATTTCCTGGAATGGACATCCATATGGACCCACTTTCTTTAAGTGTTGCATGCCATATCGGACATGGAGCACTTGCTGTTGCATGTTCAAAGAAAGTAACTGTATAAAAGGAGTCAGAAAAATGAAAAAACTTATGGAATTAATGGCAGAAGAACTTGCTTCTGCTTTTGAAAAAGCCGGATACAATCCGGAGTACGGTAAAGTTACCGTTTCCAACAGACCGGATTTATGTGAATTTCAATGCAATGGAGCCATGGCAGGAGCCAAAGCATACAAGAAAGCACCATTTATGATTGCAGATGATGTAGTTTCATATCTGAAAGACAGTCAGATCTTTGCAATGGCAGAAGTTGTGAAGCCAGGATTTATCAATCTGCGGGTTAAAGAAGAATTTCTTGGTGATTACCTGAAGAAAATGGCAGCAGATGAGAAATATTCTGTAAAAACTGCTGAGAAACCGAAGACGATCATTATCGACTACGGCGGACCGAATGTTGCAAAACCACTTCATGTAGGTCATCTTCGTTCTGCGATCATTGGTGAGAGTATCAAGCGTATCGGACGTTTTGTCGGACACAAAGTGATCGGTGATGTACATCTTGGAGACTGGGGTCTGCAGATGGGACTGATCATTACAGAACTGAAACACCGCAAGCCGGAACTGGTTTATTTTGACGATACTTACGAAGGAGAATATCCGAGGGAAGCACCGTTTACCATCAGCGAACTGGAGGAAATCTATCCATGTGCAAGTGGTAAATCCAAAGAAGACGAAGAATACCGTAATGAAGCTCTTGAAGCAACACATCAGCTTCAGCAGGGTAAACCTGGATATATGGCTCTCTGGAATCACATCATGCAGGTTTCTGTTACAGACCTCAAGAGAAACTATGCAAACCTGAATGTTTCCTTTGATCTGTGGAAAAAGGAATCTGATGCACAGCCGTATATTCCGGATATGGTTCAGAAAATGAAAGACCAGGGATTTGCATATGAAGATCAGGGAGCACTGGTAGTAGATGTCAAAGAAGAATCTGATACCAAAGAAATTCCGCCATGTATGTTGTTGAAATCAGACGGAGCTTCTCTGTATACCACAACAGATCTTGCAACGATCGTAGAGCGTGTCAAACTCTTTGATCCGGATGAAATTCTTTATGTAGTAGACAAGCGTCAGGAACTTCATTTCATTCAGGTATTCCGCTGTGCAAGAAAGACCGGACTTGTAAAACCGGAGACGAAACTTTCTTTCCTTGGATTTGGTACCATGAATGGAAAAGACGGAAAACCGTTCAAAACAAGAGAGGGCGGTGTTATGCGTCTGGAAAATCTCATCGCAGATATTGACGAAGAGATGTTCCATAAGATTGTCGAGAACAGAAGTGTCAAAGATCAGGATGCAAAAGAAACAGCGGAGATTGTAGGACTTTCTGCAATCAAATATGGTGACCTGTCCAATCAGGCAACCAAAGATTATGTGTTTGATATTGATCGTTTCACTTCCTTCGAAGGAAATACAGGTCCGTATATCCTGTATACGATCGTTCGTATCAAGTCGATTCTTCACAAATATCATGATTTAGGAAAGAACGCAGATAATTCAGTGATCACGGCAGCACATTCTGAGAGTGAGAAGAATCTGATGTTAGAACTGTCCAAATTTAATGCAGTGATCGAGGGTGCATTTACCGATACGGCACCGCACAAGATCTGTTCCTATATTTATGATCTTGCCAATGCATTCAACAGTTTCTATCATGAGACAAAGATCATGTCTGAGGAAGATGAGACGGTTCAGAAATCGTATATCCGTCTGTTGGAACTGACGAAATCTGTGCTTGAGACCAGCATTGATCTGCTCGGATTTTCTGCACCGGAGCGTATGTAGGAAAAATGTCTTATTTTCTCCCGGAAGAAAATAAGGTATACTGTAAAAAAATATGTAGGAGGAAAATCATCTCCTCGCTCAAAGGAACTCGGATTTTTCTTCGAAAAACAAGGAGGATTATATGAAAAAGTTAAGCAAAAAATTAATCGCTTTTGCACTTGTGCTAGTGATGACTGTCACGGCCGGTGCAGTAATACCACAGGGAATGGTTGAAGTACAGGCGGCAAGCGGCAGGGTTTATGTGAATCCATATTCAGCAACTGTTGTGACTTATAAGCCAGGGAGTGCCTTAAGCAGATTCTCAAGTGTAATCAGTATTATGGGCTGCAGCAAAGCAAAAGAAATCAAAAATTTAAAGAGCAGTAACAAATACATTAAGGTTGCACCGAGAGATGGTTACATTCGTGTTGAGTTTGGCAAGAAAGCAGCTAAGAGTACGATCACATGTACGGTAAAAGGTGTAAAGTTAAAAACAACATTTACAGTCAAAAAATACACCAATCCATGCAAGACATTTAAAATCGGAAAAACAAACCTGCTTTCAAAATTTAATAAAAATGATGTACTTAGAACGAACAAGGCATTTAAAAAACAAAAATTGGACATCAAACTGAAAAGTGGCTGGAAGATCTCAAGCGTTCATGTGACATCCGGAACAGGAAGTTATAATAACTATAGAGTAAATAAATCCAGTTTCTCTAAGAAGATCACAGTGTCAAACAATTATGG
>OLOD01001958.1_pt1 | contig 11585 bp, 7 predicted proteins | sample 1671921 | NCBI WGS metagenome assembly OLOD01 (sample SAMEA3136626, study PRJEB25190) | human gut metagenome | biome: human gut; feature: human-associated habitat; material: faeces | place: Austria | collected 2013
TGGAATAGCCGTTCCGCAGTAGCGGAACTGGCATTCCGTTTGAGCGTAATTTGCACTTATGGGGTTTCTATAGAGCAGATATTATTTTCAGAGTATTCGTTAAATCATAAATATATTAGCTTTGCAACGTTAAATCAGGAATATTCTGATATGTGTAATGAGAAGGCTATATCCTATTTGACTAAAAAAGGAACAAAAGTATTATTTGATCAATTTGTTCTCAGGTTTCTGGGATATGGGAAACGGGTTTTAGAAAGAAAGAGTAGAAAAGGATATATTGTTAAAGTAGTTCAGGACTGTTTTTTGAAAAATTTAGCGGAAAGGATTTTAGATGTTTCTTTAAGCACTCTTATTTTTGAAATGTATTTAGCAAAAGAACAAGGAGAACTTAGAGGAAATGATGAAGCAGAAGAATATAAAGACTATAATCAGAGATTTCTTGGTAATGATAAGTATATAAAAGAATTATTTTCCATATATCCAGGTCTTAAAAGAATGCTGATAGAATTAATGGAAAATTTGGCAAATAATTATATATTATTGCAGGAAAGAATGGAAAAGGATACTTTACTTTTAGAAGATAAATTTGGTGGGAAAAAGGGCTGGACTGAAGTAAAAAACATAAGAACGAGTGGTTCAGATTCACATAAGAAAGGAAATAGTGTTTTTTTAATTCAGTTTCAAGATGGAAGAAAAATAGTTTATAAACCACACGGACTGAAGGTGGAGAAAGCATATCAGTCATTTTTGGAGTTTATTTCTTCCAATTGTAAAAAGGACTTTAAGCAATTTTTGATTTTAGATTGTGGGGACTATGGATGGGAAGAATTTGTAGTTAATCTTCCTTGTAACAGTGAGGCTGAAGTCAGGAATTATTATTATCGGATAGGAGTGCTTGTTTTTTGCAATTATATATTAAATGTCAATGATATACATACTGAAAATCTTATTGCTAATGGGGGATATCCGGTTGTTGTAGATGCCGAGACTGTCTTAGATAATAAAAGGGACAAAAAGAAAAAATCAGGTAGAGAAAAAATTTACGATAAGATACATGAATCAGTGTTGTATTCTGGAGTACTGCCTTTTTATAAATACACTAAAAATGGAAAAGGTATAAATATGAGTGCTCTTAATGGCCAAGAGGGAGAGCAATATCCAATACTGATTCCAAGATTAAAAAATGCTGGGACATCAAATATGCATTATGAATATGAAAGACCTATTACTCAAGCTAGTAATAATTTACTGAGACTGGGGGAAAAGGTAAAAGAACCTAATCAGTATATAGATGAGATATGCGAAGGTTTTTTTGACGCATATACATTTTGTTTGGACAATAAGAAGCTTATATTAAACTATGTTTCGATATTTGAAAATATTGAAGTTAGGCATTTAGTCCAAGATACTCAGCGGTATTCCATGCTATTGCACACATCATACAATCCGGATTTTCTTCAAGATGCGAAAGATAGGCAACTATTTTTGTGTGCAGTGTTAAAAAATGTGGAACAGATGCAAGGGAATATGGAAATTGCAAAACTGGAAATAAAGGATATGCTGAATATGGATATTCCATATTTTTATAGCAATACTTCAAAAGAAGATCTTTATGGATCAGAAGGGGAAGTGGTGAAGAACTATTTTGCTGAGTCTAGTATTCAACATCTTAGAAATAAGATCTGTTCTATGGGCAAGAAAGATAGAGAAGAACAGATTAGATTTATAAAAATAATTTTAACAGATTTGAATGATGTAAAAGTTGAGAAACCTAAAAAAGATATAAATGAACTTTGTATAAGTAGAAGCGATAATGAACATGGACAAAAGGAATATAAAAAAAATGCCATATTAAAAATTTTACATACATTAGAGCAAAAAGCTTTTTATGGTGATGATGGGCAGGATATAAATTGGATAGGAATAACATCTATTGGAAATTCTGAAAATTCTTCTTGGAATATCCAACCATTAGGGGTTTATTTATATGAAGGATTAGGAGGAATTGCCCTTTTTTATAATGCACTACAGCAATCAGATTTTGATGTGGATTTGTCAGCAGCCTGCAAAGCATTTGAGACCATGATGTTTCAATATACCGATGATATGTTGGAACGATCCACGGATTTAGAAAAGGAAAGTAGCGGTGCTTATGCGGGGGAAGCTTCTGTTATATATGTATACGAAGTTTTATATAAGATAACAGGAAAACAAAAATATTTAGAATATGCAGAAAAACATTGCAAAATTTTAGAGTATGCATTGAAAGCAGATGAAAATAATGATCTGATTTATGGTAATGCAGGTGCCGTTATTGTTCTTCTTAATCTTTATCACTTAGCTCAAAAGGATATATATTTGCAATTGGCGTGCGAAGCAGGGAACATTCTTATAAAAAATCAGAATAAGGGTAAGTGGTGCTGCGGAAACGGGCAGAGCTTATCTGGGCTGTCACATGGAATTACAGGTATAATTTATGCTCTTACAAAGTTAAATAATGAGCAATTTCATATTGAATATCAAAAGGCAATACACTCTGGATTAATATATGAAAATACCATGTATTCTGATAAATATAATAATTGGTTAGACAATCGGGAGGAGGCAAAAAAAGAAGAAAACTCTGATAATAGATGCATGGCAGCATGGTGTCATGGGGCACCAGGGATTTTATTGGCAAGAAGTAAGATGTATAACCTGGTTAAAGACAGTAGTGATTATATAACAGTACAATGTGATATTGAACGTGCACTATTTGCGACAAAAATGTATGGATTTACAGATAATGACTGTCTATGTCATGGGAATTTGGGGAATACAGAAATATTACTTGAATATTCAAAAGAATGTAATGATGAAGAAGTAAGACATATGATGTTGTCTGCGAGAACACAAATTGCTATGGATATTATAAATGAAAATTACGATTGTGCAAGGTCTTATTTGCATGGGTATAAGATACCAGGATTTATGACAGGAATCTCAGGAATGGGATACTCTCTATTAAGAGATTTGTACCCAGAATTACCATGCATTTTGGCTCTGGAGATTTAGGAGCGTAATTGCTAAGTAATATTTAACAAAGGGAGGAACTTGATGTTTCAAAAAAAAGTGCATTATGTTTCACAGCTAGGAAGCATGGATTGTGGCATAGCATGTCTGACAATGATTCTTAATTATTACGGGTGTAAAAGTGATATCGTGGACATAGGGGCAGAGATTCAGATTGGCAGAGACGGTATGACCTTAGCTCAAATGAAAGAATTAGCAGAAAAGTATGGATTTAAATTTGCTGCATACCAGTATAATCATGAAGAAAAAAACTTAATAGAGTATCTTCCAGCCATTTTGTGTAATGATTCCCACTATGTGGTAGTTGATAAAACTAAGAAGAAAGGAAAATATATTCTGTTTGATCCAGCAAATGGAAAAAGAGTTGTCGATTTTTTAGAATTAAAAAACGGATACAAGGATATTCTTGTATCCGTTATTCCAAGTAGAAATATTAAGAAAATAAAAAAAACCAAATTTAAAATAGAGGTAAAATTCTCTCAATTTATGATTGCAATTATGTTGATGCTTATGTGTCAACTTATTACATTAGCTGTTCCAATGGTTGTGCAAAAAGTAATAGATAGTTTATCTTCTGCCCATATTACAATTCATATATGGAAAATTACACTTTTAGTTCTTCTGATTATGTGTGCCCATTTTGTATTGAGCTTACTAAGACAGAAAATTTTATTGAATATTAACATGAAACTTTTTAAAACAATGATTTCTAATATGATTCATAAAATTTTCCGTTTGGATGTAAGTTTTTTTGAATGGCATTCCGCAGGTGACATAGGGAACCGTTTCAATAGTATAAATCAGTTGAACGACATTCTTACCAATGGATTTATAAACATTATAATCCAAGGGATTACATCCTTGGTATGTTTAGCTGTTATGACCAGTATATCTCCATATTTGACTGCATTTGTTCTAGTTGTTTCTATTATACAGATCGCCATAATGATTTTATTAAATGGTAAAAATCTCATAAAGACGAAAGAGTATATATACTCACAGAGTACAATACAGGGAGAACTGATAGATACTCTGGAGAATATAATGGAAATAAAATGTATGGGGATGGATAATGCAGTTAAATCAAATTTACAAAATTCTTATAGTAAGTTAATAGAAAGATTCAAGGGAAAAACTCGAATTAGTAATTTGATGAATAGTTTTTCCTCAACCTTAAACTTGATTTTCCCTTTAATGATTTACGTGATTGGAAGTTATAGTGTGAAGCAAGGAGGGTTAACGATAGGACAACTTATAGCCTATGCAACCTTAGTGGGATATTTTACAGCACCTTTTACTACCGTTGTATTGTTGTTACCGAGTATCAATAGTATTAAAGAAGTGCTTTTACGTTATAAGGAACTAATGATTTTTAGAGAAAATTATCATACGGGAGTTCTTGTACCTGGAAAATTTGAAAATTTAAAAATAAGTTCGGTTTCATATTGCTACAATAGTGGGCAGGCATACGCATTGAATAATGTTTCTCTTGATCTTAGGCGAGGCGAGAGAATTGCTATTGTTGGTTTATCGGGTAGTGGAAAATCAACCTTGATAAAAGCCATACTGGGTGCCGTGGATATTAATCAAGGATGTATTGAGATAAATAATTATGATATCAGATCAATGTCGAAGGAACAGATTTATAAATGGTTTTCAGTAGTTACTCAAAATCCTATGTGCTTAAATGCAAGTATAAGAAAGAATATTGATATTATAGGTGATGCTCCGGATGAGAAAATATGGAAGGTACTAGACATTGTAGCATTAAAAGAGGAAGTTTTAAGTATGCCGTTGGGATTGGATACACTTGTTGGAGAAGGAGGACAAAATATTTCAGGTGGTCAAAAACAGCGTATTGCCATAGCAAGAGCTCTGCTTAGCGATACGGAGGTAGTTATTTTTGATGAAGCTACCAGTAATCTGGATCAGCTTACAGAAAAGAAAATTTATGATAACCTAAGGTCTACCAATAAAACGCAAATTATCATTACTCATAGACTTTCCTCTATTCGAGATACGGATTATATCTATGTATTGAACAGGGGAAGCATCATTGAACAGGGAACACATTTGGATTTGATGAAGAAAAAGGGATGGTATTTTGAGAGTATTCAATGACAGATAGGAATTAAATTATGATATGAAAAGCCATTGTATGGGGAGGTATTACAGATGAAGAAGAAAGAGATAGTTATTGGGGTGAGCGTACTGATTAGTGCATCACTTCCCATTTCAGTTTATGCTGCTTCAAATGAAAGTATGAGTTCTAGAGGTTTTATAATTGATGAAACTAATGAGTTTGAGGATATCGTTAAGCAAATTTTAGATGTTAAGTCAAAACATCCGGAATGGAGTGAACAGCAGATAAGTGATTTTATGGATCAGATTCATGCTATTAAGAAAGATGGCGTCATAGACATTTGGAACGCACTTACTTCTTCTGAGAAAAAATTAGTGATTCGATATCCGTTTGATGCACTAAAAGTCAATAAAGCAAAGGAAATTGCCACTAAACAAACCGAAAGAAAATTCGGAAAAAATGGTTTGGGTGACAGGAGTGACGCATTTAGACACGGAATATGGAATGCCGAAATGACAGTTTTGATAGGAAGTGAAAAAGCAGAGCTTTTTGCGACAGCACATGAAGATAAAGATACTACTGGAAACGAAAGCGATGGATATACAAAAGATGAGCACAAAAAAATGGATTTACATAACAATGAAATAGGGAGGAAATTAGGTGCAGATAACCTATCTGCACCAGAAGAGAAAATGGCGGAAATCATATATGACGAGATAATGAGAGAAGATTCGCTGTTTGTATGGCTGCATGAATGAAAAAGTTAGAACGTATGAACTGAAATGAAATATATCTCTAAGACAGTCGCAGATATTTTATTGATGTTTAGATATCTGTGACTGTTTTTGAATAGAAATAATAGTCGTTAAAAATGTCTGCTCTGACTAAATTTGAAAGAAGAATCAGAATGAGAACCAAGTACTAATGTATAGCCATGAATTAGATGTGAAATCTGTTAAATGATGGTCAAATGAGAATGAGGGGGCTGTAGAAAAATATTTATCAACATATTATTTGTCGATTTAGTTTAAGTAATGACAATAACAATAATAAAGGGGGACTTGATTTCTCATATCCCCCAGTGTATAATCTAATTAAGAAAGGTAATCAGATGCAAGATCTGATGCCCTCAGTAAAATTTAATTTTTTTCTATGTTAAGACATAGCATCCATCAAACTTTCTCAGGGTTTATCGTGGATGCTATTTCTTATCATGTCGATTATCTATGTAAGTCAGAGCCGCAAAAACTACTAAAAGCAATGTGAGTACTTCCATTGTGTTCATGGGCATCACCCTCCTTTAAAAACTAGAGGGCTGGTCGAAATTGCATCCGCATCTCTTTCTCGATTAGCTATACTCGCTCAGTATAGCATGGAATATCTTGTATCGCAATAAGAAATGGATGTAGTGAGCTCCTTTTCATATTGCTTTTGGTAATCAGATATTTTGTTTGATAATCCTTGTAATGATGCCAACAGCAACATTCCGTTCTTCATCAATATGTGTCACAACAAAGGACACCTTATCTTTCTTCCCAACGGTGCGGCTGTCGTAGCAACTGTGAGCAATGGCGTTGACACCCAATTCTAACCGGACAAAAACAGTTCCTTTGTGGATGTCTTCCACCGTACCGGCATATTTTCCTTGTACCCGACAATTTTTCAGATTTTCTTTGCTGGTGTTGCCTTCCACGCTTTTTACATCTGCATGGATAGAGAGCGTTTCCGGGGAATCTCCCTGGATAGCTAAGATCCGGACCAGAATATGTTCCCCTACCTGGAATCGTTCCCTGGCATCACCCAGCCAGTCAAAAGACAGATCTCTTGCAAGGATGGAAGTTTCTACACCAAAGATTTCTGCCCGGACTACTTTTTCAGCAACGGCAATGACTCTGGCCTGCACAATACGGTCTTCGTGGATTTTATTCTGTCCGGAAGAGTCCTGATCAAAATAGAAAATCTGACGTTTCTTCAGCATAGCATCTTTCCGGCTGGCAACGATGCTTCTGGATTTGGTATCCAGTCCTTTGATTACAAAGTCGATTTCACTACCAAGCATGTTATTAAGGACTTTGTTCTGTCTAAGAGAGAAATCTCCGTAATCATGAGTTTCATCTTGGATCAGATTGATCATCATTTCCGAGATAGGGATGACTGCCCGATAATCTTTATAGTAAATAATTGCTATTAAGCTGCCGGCTTCGGTCTTTTCAATACCTCCCAGAATGCCGGTGAGAATTTTCCGGGTACGATAGGCATTTTGGATGTCATGCCAGATTAAATCCGCTTTTGATTGAGCAGTTTCTAATACAGTATCGGAGTCAAGGGTTAAAATAGGGGTGTTCAGGTTCATTGTTTCGTTTGCCATAAATGTTATCTCCTTTCAAAATGTGTTATGACATGATGGAATCTTTATCTAAAGGAACCATGCCAGAGTCGGGGGAATCTTCTATAAAATTTTCCTGAAAGAAATCCTCCATAAAATCATCGGGAGTAGGTTCCTGATAAACGGGTTCGGATGTAAAATGTGGTTTCTGTTTTGCTATTGACGCAGAAGATGAACGGCGTTTCCTTTTGGCTGATCCGGGTGAGGGCTGTGGTCGATACTCTGTTTCTTCCGAAGACCCATTTTTGCGCCATTCAGGTATGTGTTCCGATGCTTTTCTTGGTGTCAGCTTTTTGGCATCTGGATGCAGGGTATAATCGTACTTTTCTACTTTTAGGACTTTTTGCCCACGTAGGATAACCAAAGCAGTATCAAGCGGGAGCCGCAAGATTTCATCTGGTGTTAAGAGTTTTCGTTTGCCGATAGATTTTGTCTGCCGGTATTCCGGTGTATAGTCGGATACCCGCCAGCTATTGAGCTGCTTGGCTTCGCTGCTTACCCCTACGGTCACATCGCCGCTGCGGTTGCTGATAAAGGTAGCAGTAACTTCATCTGTGCAGCCCAAAAAGAGCTGGGTATCACAGTTGCCAATGATTTCCTGCCATTGGTTATAAGGATAGCGGTTCTGCATCTGGGGCAAATTCTGAAAGATGCAGGAAATGCTGAGATTCCGGCTTCGGATTACACTGATTTTCTTATTCAGTTCCAGGATAGCTCCGGTGTTGGCAAGCTCATCAGCCAGTATATGTACAGCAACAGGAAGTTTTCCTTCTTCTCCATACTTATCTGCATAACGGACCAGTTTGATGAAGATGAAGGTCATAAACAGGGAAGATAAAAAATCGAAGGTGCTGTCCTGGTCTGAGGTAATGCAAAAGTAAGCACATTTCTGTTTCCCTGGAAGTGTCAGATCAATCTCATCATAAGAGGTAATCTGCCGAATGAGTTTATTCTGAAATACCTGAAGTCTGGCACCCAATCCGATAATAACTCCGCTTCGCACGGTATCACTGGCTTGTTTGTAGATGCAGTAAGGAACTTTTGCTGGATGGGACACTGGGAGCAGATCAAAAAGACTGTTCAGCTCCTTTTCGGAACTCATGGTCAGCAGCTTATAAACCTGTCCAATATTTCTGGCTTCCGGCGGAAAGCCCTGATCTACATAGAGAACCAGGGCTTTTAGCAGGTTCATCTCCGCATTATCCCAGAAATGATCTCCTTTTCCGGAACCTGTATTCTGGATAATGACATCTGCAAATACCTGAGCCATCGTTTCTTGTCCATTGATTTCACCCAGACAATTCCAACTATCCGAGTTTTCCGGATTGACCAGATTAAATGCTTTTACTACATAGCCCTCATTTTCCAGATAAGCAGACATGCTTTCATAGAGTTCGCTTTTGGGATCGGTAATGATTAAACTTTCCCCGGAAGCGTTGTTGCCTTCCTGCCCTCTGGCGACACACTGGAAAATCATATTCCTGGCAAATGCCCTGGATTTCATGGAACCGCTGGCACCATACACGGCGATATTTTTATTCATTCGTGTTTGATATGGAAGACATACGGCTTTGCCATTTAATTTTCCTAAAATGGTTCCTTTATTTTTCTTGACATCTCCGGTCAGTTCCAAAACTTTCATCATTTCATCTGGAGTCATGAATCCGGATGTACCGTAGGTTCCTTTTGTAGAGTAATTTAAGTTCCGGTCATGGTCACTAATTTCCCCGTTTCTGTCATATCCCATACGCATAAGTAAAAAAGTAAGAAGCCCAAAGAGAACCAGGCAAAGAAAAATCCCATACAAATTGTATGGGAAATCGGTAAGGGCGGTATGAAAGCAGACCAATGGGTGTAAAGAAGCTGCTTGCGGATAGGTTCCGTTGCCGGCAAAGTTTCCGGCAGAAGTCCATTCCTGATAGTTTTTAATAAATTGTGCTGCGTATCCTCCGGCATACAGAGTGCAGACGCTTATGGGAAGCAAAAACAGGAACTTCCACCATTTACGGTTCATTGAAAAACCTCCTTTTAAACTTTTGAAAATCAATGCTGGAGAAGTGTATATCTGCAGTTAGGTATTTTTTCAGGCAGGGAAGCTGAAAGTCAAAGCAAATCAGGTTCCCGGATAGCCCATATACATTTAATCCAGTATTGAAGCGGTTGATACGCTGCATGTCAAAATCATACGCAAGCAAAATAGGATTTTCCTGGCTGTCTATTCCATCATGTTCAATTGGCAGATCCTCACGCTGGGGAAAACAGTCGGACAGTAGTAGCTGATTGAGCTGCATCATACGCTGGGGTTGTACCAATAAACGGAGCAGGTATTCTCCGTAGCTGTTATTGGGCAGGAAATAGAAGTGTTCATACGAAGTATCCAGCATGAACAGTGTTTTTTTGTATCCACCGGTACTGGTAAGGAGCCGGAAAGCCATATCCATATCACTGCCAGTCATGATGGCATAAACGGTAGGTGGCCCATGGTAAGGAAGTCCCTGAAGATAGTGCTGCAAAAAAGCATTGAGTCGGACTTCCGTTTTGTATTCCCATTTTAGAAGTGTATTTCCGGTATTATAAACAGCATAGACACAGTGAGGAGCCATCAGGATTCCTATACAACGGGAATTTTTAATTTTGGTAGTGGATGCTCCAAGATTTTTTATTTCTCTGGAAGAGTAAAACAGAGGAAGGCTTCGCACAGGAAACGTAGCCGCTTCGCTGGATTCAGAAAAAACAGCGGCTTTTCATCTGGAAAGAATGGGATTCCGGCATGTGAAAGCGTTAAATAGGTTTCTGCTTTTTGATGAAGTCGCAGCCGTCTTGGTAATTCACTACGTATGAGGTTGGTTTCTGCATTTCCGGTTAAATAGTTTTGAAAACGACAGGGATTTTGCGAAAGCAGCAGTTCTTTTGCCCGTTTGGTAAGGCGATAACCTCGTAGGCCATCTTTATAGTGTGTTCTTATAAGCTTACTCTGCTTTAAATCTGTAACCACCTTCTCTGCATAGGAATCACTCTCAATCAATCTGTTAAGCTGTCCGGAAGGGAATTCCCCACATAGCCCAACCATTTCCAAAAGCTGATATTTTATAGAATCGGTTTTTATCAAATAAGCATCACCTCAGTTCGATTTTTACCTATGACAGCCTATACTTGGGTAAAGTAAGGGCGGTATTAAGCATAAAAAATGCAAAGAATATGGCTTCTTTGCAGAAAAATTACCCATATCGGAAAAAGAAAGAAAAATATCAGGAAATTTCCGATATGGTTTTGATAGACTCTTTTCTATCTTTCAGCCAGCCAGGAAAGATTTCCGGTTCCATTACAAAGATAACGGTGTGATCGTAATTCCCCAGTTCCGTAGTGTGATAGGAGTCGCAAAAGAGTCCCGTATCATCAACCAGAACATAGGAAGCGATAGTATCTAAAATCTGTTTGAACTCCAAATTATCGTAATCACGTATCCGTTGTAAAGAAAGGCTCTGGTCATAAATTTGACTAAAACAGACCACACATCTTTTATATAACGGAATAGAATGTTCTGTCACATAAGTCTGCAAGGCAAGGTTTAATGGCTCATGTAGAAAAGCGGTGTTGGTTCGCAATTTACGTTTGGGCAGTAGTCCTGGCATGGTAATGGAAAGAACACTATTTGAAAAAGAGATTTTGATTCCCTGCACAGCCGCAGCCTGTTTCAGATAGTCTTTCTTTCCAGTGTCAGTTGTGGTATATACCAGATTTCTGAGCTGGCAGGCAATCCTTTCAGAACGTAGGGCAGCACTGATACTCAGCTCTTCGTATTTGTCGGCATACGCTTGAATATCTGTTGTTTTCAATGCAAAAATAGTGTTGTGAAGTTTTTGGACTTCATCATCAATGCTCTGTAAACGGTCAAAAACAGTTTTGGTGTTCATACATACCTCATTTCTTTGCATAATAGCTGACAGATCCGGTAGAGGAGTCTACAAGGCAAAAGGCAATCACGCCTGTGATATGAATTTTTGCAGCCTGTTCTTCTGTTTCTAATACAACCAGCCGTTTCGC
>OLOD01001959.1_pt1 | contig 11580 bp, 12 predicted proteins | sample 1671921 | NCBI WGS metagenome assembly OLOD01 (sample SAMEA3136626, study PRJEB25190) | human gut metagenome | biome: human gut; feature: human-associated habitat; material: faeces | place: Austria | collected 2013
GATGCATTGGCTGCAAGATGTGTGAAAAAGCATGCCAGTTTGATGCTGTTAAGGTTCTGGATAATGTTGCGCATATTGATCCGGAAAAATGTACCGGATGCGGTGCATGTGCGGCAAAATGTCCGAAGAAAGTTATTCTCTAGAAAGAATTAAAGTGGAAGATGGAGAAAAAACGTAATCTGAAACAAAGATTAAAAATTGGAAAAACGATATTTTTTAAAGATGTGAAACATGCAAAATGGGCGATACTTTCAGTATTCGCCTATTTTGTGTTGCTTAGGAAATTTTTTATTACAATCTGTCCGGCTGTGCTGATTACTGGACTTCCGTGTCCGGGTTGTGGCATGACGAGAGCACTTATACGTCTTTTGCATCTGGATTTTGCGGGAGCTTGGCAGATGCATCCATTTGTATATCTTTTTATGATTTTTATTCTTTTCTATATTTGTTTTTTGAATGTTCTAACAAAGCAGAAGCTGTTGTTAAATGATATGAATTTTCTTTATTAATCTTATTAATAAAATCTGTTGTTGTTTGTGGTTTGCTATCTGTAACTATACTTTCAAATAAGCTTACTTGTTTTTTATAATCATTTTTATTAATGATATTATTTAAAGAAACACCTATAAGTCTTAGTAATCTACCTTCATAATTTTTGTCAAACAAGTATTTAGCAGTAGAAAGTATGGTTTCATAATCATTAATATAATCAGATAATGGTATTTGACGAGAAACTGTTTCAAAACGAGAGTATTTAATTGTAATACTGATAGAATTTCCAATTAAATTTCTTTTTTTTGCTCTAAAGGAAACCCTTGAGCATAATGAACGCAATGTTTCATAAATGGTGTCTATATCATTTGTATCATATTGTAAAGTTGTAGAATTTCCAACAGATTTCAATTCATTTTTTTCAGTATTAACTTTAGAAATATCAATACCATTTGCTTTTCGATAAAGAAGAAGAGCGTTTTTTCCAATAATTTGCCTTAGTTTATTATAGTTATCATAATTGGCAACATCTCCAATAGTATTAATACCCAACTCTTTTAATTTAGGTGCAGTCTTTTTCCCTATACCAAACATATCAGCAACATCTAATGGCCAAAGTAATTGTTTATAATTAGATTTATTTAGAATAGTAATACCCATTGGTTTTTTCATATCACTGGCCATCTTAGCCATAAACTTATTTGGTGCAATTCCAATAGAACATTTTAATTTTAGTTCTGTTAAAACCGTATTTTGAATAGTACATGCAAGATCATAAGGATGTACATGATGTTTTATGACATAATCTGAAAAATCAACATAGCATTCATCTATACTTGCTATTTCCAGTATAGGACTATACGAAGAAATCAGTTCAAAAAACTGACTTGAAAGACGTCTATATAAATCAAAATTAACAGTTTTCACAATTAAATCTTTGCATAATTGTTTTGCTTGAAACAATGGCATTGCAGAATGAATTCCATATTTTCGTGCTTCATAAGAAGCAGTTGATACAATTGCACGTCTATTATTTCCAGATACAACTAGAGGTTTGCCCTCTAAAGAAGGATCCATAGCAATCTCTGCGCTAGCATAAAATGCATTTAAATCTATATGAAATATTATTTGCATATGATCTATTTCCTCCTTCTTTAGAAACATTGTATCATATTTTGTTTATAAATATCGACCTTTATTTACTAATGCAGTTTTATGAGCAAGTCTTAATTTATCAGCAATCATCGCTATAAATTCAGAATTTGTTGGTTTAGACTTTGAAGCAGAAACAGTGTAACCAAATATATCATCAATAGCCTCAGTATTTCCTCTATTCCATGCCACTTCTATAGCATGACGGATTGCACGTTCTACTCTAGAAGATGTTGTATTATAGTTTCTAGCTATTTCTGGATATAAAACTTTTGTTACCTGACCTAAAATATCGATATTATCGTAGGTTTTCATGATAGCTGTTCTTAAGTACATATATCCTTTGATATGTGCTGGAATTCCAACTTCATGAAGAATTTCTGTGATTTCATTTTCAATTTTAACCTTTTGAATTTTTTCATTCTCATTTATATGAATTTCGTTTATTGTCATTTCATCTGATAAAACACGTTTAATAACATCCATAAAATAATTGAAATCAAAAGGAATTTTGAAGCAATAACTTACATTTAATTTTTCTAATGCATTGCTTATTACAGGACTTGTAAAACTTGTTAGGCATACAACTTTTTGATAAGCATTCTTATTAACTTCTTTTACTTTTTCTAATACTCCAACACCATCAATGTCCGTAAGCATTAAATCAATAACTAATAAATCACAATTGTTCATTTTAAAAAAAGTAATTGCATCGCCTGCACTTTTTGCAGTACCAACAACTTGATAATTGGAAAACTTTTCAAATTGTTGTGCTATACCTTCTAATAGTTCATGATTTTCCACAATAATAAAGATTTTCTTTTTTTCCATAATTACCACCCATCCACTACCAACAACCATATTATATAAAGTATTCCAAGTTATGTTTAGATTTTAGATAAAAAAGTACACATTTTTATAAAATTAGTAAGATTAATTTAGCTATTTTATAAAAGTATCTACATTTTTCTAAATTAATTTTTATTAATTGTCGAATTTTAGAAAAAAAGGAAATAGTATATATTTGAAATTTATAGAATTATAAATAATATTTAGTCAAATAAAGATCATGTAATATAAACATGATCTTTATTCATTATCTATCATCCATTGTATATACATGCCATACCCTTCTAATGTATTTGATTTACTTGCATGTGTTACACACCCAATTAATTTATCATTTTGAATAATTGGTGATCCACTCATTCCTTGAATAATACCATTACATTGTTTAATGACATTTTGATCAGTAACAATAAATCTAATACCTTTTTCTTTTGGCTCATTTTGGTTTAACAAGTTTGTTATTTTAATTTTACATTTTTCGATATTATTTCCTCTCAATACCGTAAGGAAATAAGCATCTCCAAGTTGAATTTCGTTTATTGAAGCTGTTTTATAAATGTTTTTATTTGGAACCTGATTTATTTTTCCATAAACACCAAAATCATTATTCTTTTCGACTATACCAATCTTTTTATCATCAATATTTCCTATTTTTTGTCCAACTTGATATGTTTCCGACCTTTTAATATTTTCTATTGAAGTATTATATAAAGAGCCATTTTTTATTTCAAATTCATTTTCCAACATATTGTGACCCAAGCAGGCAAATTTACCTGTATTAATTTGATAATATGTGACAGTTCCAATCCCCTTAGCACAATCTTTTACATATAAGCCTGTGCTAAATTCAGAATTATTCTTATATATTTTCATTTTCCTATTATAAATTTTACTATTTCTTTTTATTGTAAATTCAATAGTATTATTTTTTGAATTTTTGATAACAGTTGTTAAATCAGCTATTGTTTTAACTTCCTGTTTTTCTACATGTGTAATTAAATCATTAATTTCAAAATATTGAGATGGATCTATCAGATCTTGATCAATTTTTATTTTATAAAATCCTGTAATACAGATACCTTCGTAATTAAGTATAATTCCAACTGATTCTCCACCAATTACAACATCAATAGCATAAAGGGGCGTTATCATTAATATAAGAGATAGACAACAAGTATAAAAAGATATTTTCAGCTTTTTAAAAAGCATAGATACCTCCTGTAGCATTTTTTTGCTACAATATAGTTTGGCATCTATGCTTTTTTCTATGCATTTACTTCTTTTAATTTTTTTGCATGATCAATTGATTGCTGAGTAATTTCTTTCCCAGAAATCATTTTAGCAAGTTCGTAAATACTATCTTTTTCATTAAGCAATCTCACATGAACCTTATTTGTATTTTTAGTTTGCTTTTTTTCAATAAATAAATGGTAATCTGCGAAACATGCAACTTGTGCTAAATGTGTAATACAAATAACTTGTTGCTTTTCTGATAATTTTTTCATAATACATCCAATACTTTCAGCAACTTTACCACTTACTCCTGTATCAGCTTCATCAAATATAATTGTACCTATATTTTTTGAACTTTGAGATACTGCTTTAATAGCTAACATAATACGTGACAATTCACCACCAGAAGCAATTTTATGAAGTGGTTGTAGTGGTTGACCAATATTTGTTGAAACAACAATATTAATATCATCTATACCTTGATCATTAAAGTGACATGATTGAAAATTAAATTTAAATTGAACTTGTTGTAAATACATTTGATCTAACATGTTTTTTACTTCTTTTTCTAATTCTTTTGCTTTATTTTTTCTTAAATTAGAAATTTTTTGAGCACTCATTGATAATTTATTTTCAATTTCTTTTAATTTAAACTTTACTTCCTCAATCATTTGATCTCTATTTTTAAATAAGTCAATTTTTTCAGACAAATCATTTTTAAAATCAATTATTGCATCAATTGTTTGCCCATATTTACGTTTTAGCTTATTTAATTTAAAAAAAGTATCTTGTATGTCATTATAACGTTCTTCACTAAAATAAGTTTGTGAAGTTAGAGTATAAATATCTTGATTAATACCTTCGATTGTATAATAAAGATCATACAATTGGTCATAGTTATGTTTTATATCATCTATTTCAAGATAATCAAGTTCATTTAAACTTTGTTTAAATAAATCCATAACTCCTTTTGACGAATCCATTAAATTTTTGTAATTTTTAATGTGTTGAGAATTTTTTTCATAATTTAAAAGATTATTTCTTTCTTTTAAAAATTCCTCTTCATTAAAGTTTTCTAAATCTAATTCTTCTATTTCATTAAATTGCGATATATAGAACTCTAATTGTTCGTCAGATAATTCTTCTTTTGTTAAAGAAAGATATTTCTTGTTTAAATCCTTATACATGCCATATAAAGATTGGTAGTCTTTTTTTAAAACATCTAATGAGTTGCCAATATAGTTATCTAATAATTTTAAATGAGATGCTTCATTAAATAATTGATGTGTCTCGAATTGAGAATGTATATCAACCACTTGTGACATTATTTTTTTTAAAAGTAATTGACTTGAATTACGATAATTTATTTTGATTGTTGATTTTCCATCACAACTTATTTTTTTTGAAATAACAAGTTGATCATCAGTTGGGAAATTATTTTCAAGTAAAATTTTATCTATCTCTTCATTCGAAGAAAAAACACCTTCTATAAAAGCAAATTCTGTACCATTTTTAACAAAATTTGGTTGACTTCTTTGTCCTATTAATTGCCCAATAGCATCAATAATAATTGATTTCCCCGCACCAGTTTCACCAGTTAAAACGGTCATACCTGATTGAAAGTCTATTTGTACTTGATCAATAATTGCAAAATTTTCTATATATAAACTTTCTATCATATAATCACCTATCCTTTAAAACACTCATGTGCCTCTTTTACAACGTCTTCAATACTTATAGGATTATTTACCCCACCAACTCTAAAATGCGCTAGAAACTCAATATTTCCTTCTCCACCAGTAATTGGTGAATATGATAAGGCTTGTAAGCTCAAATGACATTCATTTGCATAAGAAATTACATTTTCAATAACCTTCACGTGAATTTTAGGATCTTTTACAATTCCTTTTTTTCCAACATCTTCTTTTCCTGCTTCAAATTGAGGCTTAATTAATGCAACAATATCATCATTAACATTCAAAATATGTTCCAAAGGAATAAAGATATGTTTTAATGATATAAATGAAACATCAATAGTAGCAATATTAGGAATACCATTTTCAAACAAATCACGTGTAGCATATCTAAAATTTGTTTTTTCTTTAACAATAACTCTTGGATCATTTCTTAATTTCCAAACTAATTGATTTGTTCCTACATCAACAGCATAAACAAGTTGTGCTCCATTTTGTAATGCACAATCAGTAAATCCTCCAGTTGATGAACCAATATCTACCATAATGCGATTATCCATAGAAATATCAAATATTTTTAAAGCTTTTTCTAATTTTAATCCACCCCTAGAAACATAAGGCATTACATTACCTTTTACAAAAAGTTCCATATCTACAGGAACTTTTGTTCCTGGTTTATCAATGATTTCATGATCATTATGGACTATCCCTGCCATGATAGCACGCTTTGCTTTTTCACGTGAATCAAAAAAACCTTGCTCAACTAATAATACATCAATTCGCTTTTTTTCCATTCATTAACTCCTCACATTTATCTATAACAGTATTTAAATCAATTTTTTCATCTTCATATATTTCTTGAACAGTTCCTTGTTTTGAATAATGATCTTCAATAGCAATATGTTCAAAACTTCTTAAAATATGATTTTCATTACAGTAAGTCAATAATATTGATCCTAAGGAACCAGTTTTTAAAACTGTTTCATAAACAAGAACAGGTTTATTATCTTCAGTAAATATTTTATGTACCATATCCTTATCAATCGGTTTAATAAATCGAGCATTTACTATTCGTATATTTAAATGCTGTCTTTCAATGAAATCCTTTAATTTCAAAACATTATCTCCATAACAAATAATCGTCATATCATAGTCTTTTTCACATGTTTCAATTGTCCATGTTCCTAGCTTCAATTGATTGCTATAATCAACCTTTGTATCTTCAATACTTCCTCTAGGAATTCTTAAAAAATAAGGCCTATTAAAATCATGAAATGCCATATTTACAAATTGTCTTAATTCTTTTGCATCTTTTGGTGCAAATAAAATAAGATGAGGTATTGGAGATAAAATGCCTATATCAAATACACCATGATGAGTTGGACCATCTTCTCCTACAATCCCAGCACGGTCAATGCTACACAAACAAGGCAAATTCATTCTTGCTATGTCATGATTAATTTGATCATAAGCTCTTTGTAAAAAAGATGAATAAACAGAGATAAATGGTTTCTTTTTAGATAATGAAAGTCCTGCTGTAAAAGTAAGTGCATGTTCTTCAGCAATTCCTACATCAAAGCATCGTTCTGGAAATACTTTAAACAAAGTATCCATTGCAGAACCTTTAATCATTGCAGGTGTAATAGAAACAATATCTTTATCAATCTTCATCCATTGTAAAACTTGGTCAGATAGAATTTGAGACCATGATTTTTTTTGAGAATCAGAAGAAAGAACACAACCATTTTTTATATTGAATGGTGGCGTTCCATGCCATTTTCCCTCTTTATCATTTTCAGCAAAAGAATACCCTTTTCCTTTTTCAGTAACCACATGTACAATGACACTTTTTTTATTTTTTTTAGCTAAATTAAGCACTCTTATCAATTCTACAATATTATGACCATCAACAGGTCCTAAATAATCAATTCCAAAATTTTCAAAAATAGTGTCATTCATAAAACCTCTTTTTACGAAATCTTTAACATATTTTGTTGCTTTATAAACACTTTCACCTAATTTTCCATGTTGTAAAAAGCTACGATAATCATCTTTCATTTTATTATAGGTATTAGACATACGCACATTATTCAAAAAATTGTTCATACCACCTATACTTTTAGATATAGACATTTGATTGTCATTTAAAATCAAAATCACCTTGTTATTGATTGATCCAAGATGATTTAATGCTTCTAAAGACTCTCCACCAACAATAGCACCATCTCCGATAACAGGAACAACACTAAAATTTTCTTTATTTAAATCTCTAGCAACAGCCATTGCTACTGCTGCAGAAAGTGCTGTAGAAGAATGTCCCGCTTCCCAAACATCATGTTTACTTTCACAACGTTTTTGAAATCCTGATAAGCCATTAAATTGTCTTAAATGTACAAAATCTTTTGCACGCCCAGTTAAAATCTTATGAACATAACATTGATGACCAACATCAAAAAATATTTTATCTTTAGGTGAATCAAAAACATAATGTAATGCAATTGTGAGTTCTACAATTCCTAAATTACTGGATAAATGTCCCCCAGTTTGAGAAACAGATTGAATAATAAATTGACGAATATCAACAGCCAAATCATTTAATTCTTTCTCTGTTAATCCTTTTAAAAAAGATGGATCTTTAATTTTTGTTAAATCCATTTATTTCACTCTTTTCCATAATTTTTCAATAATTTCTAAAATTAATCCGTGATTTAAAGTTAAAGAATAGACAAGTTGTTGCGCTTCATTAAATAAACGGTCTACTTCTTTTTGTGAATTTTCTATTCCTAAAAGTGTAACATATGTTTCTTTATGATTTGCTTCATCACTTCCCACATTTTTCCCTAGAGTTTGAGCATCAGAGGTAACATCTAATATATCATCTTGTATTTGAAATGCTAAACCTATTTGATAACCGATTTTTTTCAAAATATCTAAATCATTGGGTGCAGCGATTAATGCGCCCATTTGAAAAGCACACGATAATAACTTACCAGTCTTATAATGATGAATTTTATCTAAAGTTTCTTTTGTGAGTTTTTTTCCCTCATTTTCAATATCATATTCTTGTCCTAAAATCATTCCATTAATTCCACTTGATTGATATAAGCAAGAAATAAGAGATAATTTCAAATTACTATTAATATTTGTTTGAAGAATAATATTTACTGCTTCATTCAATAAACCATCACCGGCTAAAATAGCTGTTGCTTCTCCAAATTGTTTATGACAAGTAGGTTTACCTCTTCTCAAATCATCATTATCCATTCCAGGTAAATCATCATGTATCAAAGAATACGTATGTATCATTTCTAACGCACAAGCAATATCTATATAGTCTTCATATTTCATACCATATGCTCTAATAACTTGTAAAACAATTAATGGTCTGATACGTTTACCACCAGCCTTTAAAGAATAATACATAGCTTCTTTAACTTTACTATCAGGATATTGAGATAAAATAGTTTCTAATCGTTGATTAATTTCATTAATAATATTATTCATCGTTTTCTACCTCTATATTAAAATCTTCTAATTGTCCATTAATTAGAATTTTAGAAACTTTATTTTCTACATTTCCTAATTTTTTTGAACAGTATTGAGAAAGTTGTACTCCTTCTTGAAAAAGTTCAACACTCTCGTCTAAAGATGTTTGATTATTTTCTAGTAAATTGACAATTTCTTCTAAACGTTTAATTGCTTGCTCAAATGTCATATTTTCCATATACATTACTCCTTATGAATTGTAGCCTTAACATTTCCATCTTTTAAATAAATAGAGACAGTATCTGCATCATTTAAATCTTTAATGCTTGAAATATACTGTTCATCTTTTTTTACTAATGCATACCCTCTTTCTAGCGTTTGTAAAGGACTTAAAGCATTTAGCTTCGATATTAATATGCTTAAATGACTTTGATTTTCTTTTAATTTGTTATTAAAATTAATTTTTAATAAATTTTGATATGTTTGAATACGTTGATTATAATGATTTACAAATAGTTTTTTTTGAGATTGCATTTGTAAATTATATTTAGTAAAAATCATTTTATTAGTATGCAAATGCTTATCCATTAGATGGTTTATTTTATCTTGTAAATAAACCACATATTGCATGTGATCACCATATAATTTTTCAGGATTCTTAAATAAATAAAATTGATTTAATTGTTTTAATTTTGCGTTCAAATTCTCAAGTTTATACGTCATATTGGATTTTAAAAGATTGTTTAGTATATCTAAGTGTTTATACATATCTTCTATATGAGGTGTAGCTTCAATAGCTGCATAGGTAGGTGTTAAAGCTCTTAAATCACATACATAATCACATATCGTAAAATCTGTTTCATGCCCTATTCCACAAATGATAGGTGTATTTAATTCATATATTGTTCTTGCTAACGCTTCTTCATTAAAATTCCATAAATCTTCTAAAGAACCTCCACCTCGAGCTAAAATAATAGTATTAAAATGAAGTTCATCAACAAATTTTAAAGTTGAAATAATTTTTAAATATGCATTTTTCCCTTGAACAGGTATAGGAAAAACAATTACTCTGCAAACTGGAAAACGTTCTTTTAAAGTACGCATTACATCCATTAATGCAGCACTTGGGTATGCCGATAAAACAGCTATTTTGCTTGGATAAGAAGGAATATTTTTTTTGTGATTTTCATCAAATAGTCCTTCTTGTAATAGAGTTTTTTTTAAATTTTCAAATTTTAAAAATAGTGAACCCAATCCATCAGGTTCAATATTTTTAACAATTAATTGATTATATCCAGTAACCGCATAAACAGAAACAGTTGCTTCTATTAAAACGGAATCACCATTTTTTACATCATAATTCAATTGATCAGCAAATCCTTTGTACATAATAGCATTGATATGTGACCTACCATCCTTTAATGTAAAATACAAATGGCCAGAGCTTATATTCCTTTTTAAGTTAGATATTTCACCTTTAATAAACACACGTTGAAGTTGTGTATCATTATCTATTTTTCTTTTTAGATAACTATTTAAAGTTGAAACAGTGATATATCTTTTATCCAATGGCACCTAAAACCCCATTAATAAATTTATAAGCATCTTCATCACAATATTTTTTTGCTAATTCTACTGCCTGATTAATTGAAATTTCTTTAGAAACTTCATTTCGTTCATAAATAGATACGTAAAGAATCGCCTTCTCCATCATTGAAATACGATCAATTGACCATGATTTTTTTAAATTTTTTTCAATAAGAGGAACATATTCATCAATACGATCTATTGTATTAAAAACGATTTCTTTACAAAGTTCAATTTCCTTTTCATCCATTCTAGGTTTATAACATTCATTTAAATAATTCATAATTTCTTCTTCTGTTGAATTTGTTAAAAGATATTGGTAAACTGCTATAACAGCTTTTTCTCTAATTAATTTTTTTCTTACTTTTTCCATATACATTTCCTTCCAAAATATATTCATATTCTAACATAATTTCTTGTGAAATTAAATAAATAAACACAATAAAAAAGGAATTGCTAGACAATTCCTAAAATTTAATTTTATTGACATTAACATTCACTTTAACATTTCTAAAGCCAATATATCTATCAATAGCATTTACAACTTCATTTTGAATTTGGCTAACAACTTTTCCAACATTAAGTCCATAATCAATAACAATATCAATTTCAATGATTACTTGATTATGATCATTAATTTCAATATTTACAGAGTTTTTCCCACCATCAAAGTCAATTCCATCAATCTTGCTTACTTCATGATTAGTAATTGCTTGAAAAACAGATAATTCAATATATTGTTCACCTAAATTATTTTTCTTTTCTACAGTATAATATTCCATAAAATTACTCCTTTTATATCTCTACATACTATTTTATATAAATTTCTTTGATTATTCAAGTTAGAACTATCATTAGTCTTCCACAAATTTTACTTCTATTATATATCCAACATATTTATTATGAATCAACTTAATAATTTTATTAGCATCTTTGGATGTTGCATCTTTTAATTTTACTACTATTTTCATATGATTACCATCTATTTCACAAAAACATTCTTTATAACCATTATTATTTAATAATTGGCATATATTTTTTTCATTTTTAATAAGTTTATAATTTATAGATGTATTGTTCAAAGCAT
>OLOD01001961.1_pt1 | contig 11572 bp, 10 predicted proteins | sample 1671921 | NCBI WGS metagenome assembly OLOD01 (sample SAMEA3136626, study PRJEB25190) | human gut metagenome | biome: human gut; feature: human-associated habitat; material: faeces | place: Austria | collected 2013
GCAAAGCCTTTATTTATGGGCTTTTCCGCGATTTTTCAAGCTACTCAAACTCAATCGTTCCCGGTGGCTTACTGGTCAGATCGTAGAATACGCGGTTAACTCCCTTAACTTCATTAATAACACGATTCATAACCCTGTTCAGTACTTCATACGGAATCTCTGCGGACTCTGCTGTCATAAAGTCAATCGTCTTCACTGCTCGAAGTGCCACAGCATAATCGTATGTTCTGAAATCGCCCATAACGCCTACGCTTCGCATATTGGTAAGAGCTGCAAAGTACTGGTTCGGCATCCAGGATGGTTCTTTGCCGTTCTCAACTTTATAAGCTTCTGCTGCCTTATCAATTTCTTCACGGTAAATGAAATCAGCATCCTGCACAATGCGAACTTTCTCTTCAGTAACTTCGCCGATAATACGGATTCCAAGTCCCGGTCCTGGGAATGGCTGACGGAATACCAGTTTCTCTGGAATTCCAAGCTCCAGTCCTGCTTTGCGGACTTCATCTTTGAAGAGGTCACGAAGCGGCTCAATAATCTCCTTGAAGTCTACGAAATCAGGAAGTCCGCCTACATTGTGATGAGACTTGATCACTGCAGATTCTCCGCCAAGACCACTCTCTACCACATCTGGATAGATGGTTCCCTGTGCAAGAAAATCAACAGCACCGATCTTCTTAGCCTCTTCTTCAAAGATACGGATAAATTCCTCACCAATGATCTTACGCTTCGCTTCCGGCTCAGTAACTCCCGCAAGTTTATCATAATATCTCTGCTGTGCATTCACACGGATAAAATTCAGGTCAAACTGTCCATTAGGACCAAATACACCCTCAACCTCATCGCCCTCGTCTTTACGAAGAAGGCCATGATCTACAAACACACATGTCAGCTGCTTGCCAATAGCTCTGGAAAGAAGTCCTGCTGCTACAGAAGAATCAACACCGCCAGACAGTGCCAGAAGGACTTTGCCGTCGCCCACTTTCTCACGGATTTCTTTAATTGTATGCTCAACAAATGCATCCATCTTCCAGTCTCCGGCACATTCGCATACACCAAGTACGAAATTGGATAACATCTTCTTTCCTTCTACTGTATGGAGAACTTCCGGATGAAACTGGATCGCATACAGTTTCTTCTCCGCATTCTCGGCTGTAGCCACTGGACAGTCTGCTGTATGTGCAGAAATCTCAAATCCTGGTGCTGCTTGGGAGATATAGTCTGTATGGCTCATCCAGACAATTGTTTTCTCTGATACTCCTTCAAAAATTCTGGAGTCTTTTTTGTCAACCAGTAGCTCTGTTTTGCCGTATTCACTTACATCTGCTTTCTCAACTTTACCGCCGAGAACATGCATCATAAGCTGTGCACCGTAGCAAAGCCCAAGCACCGGAATACCAAGTTCGAATAATTCTTTCTGGTAAGTCGGTGAATCAGCTTCGTAACAACTGTTCGGTCCACCGGTAAGAATGATTCCCTTTGGATTCATGGCTTTGATCTTCTCAAGATCGGTCTTGTAAGAATAGATTTCACAATATACATTACATTCTCTGACACGTCTTGCAACCAGCTGATTGTACTGACCACCAAAATCAATTACAATAACTAATTCTTTCTTCAAGGTTTTCCTCCTGTTTTTCCCTATAAATTCTCATTGGAATCGTTACTGTTCACACTGGAAAATCTCCGGTAAACAATAACCTTGAATCTTCTTTCCATTATAAATGAGTATTACAACTTTTACAACGACTAATTTTCTTAGCTGAATAAAATTTTCAATATATCGTAGATAGATTTTATCACCATGAAATTAAGTTTGAATGCACAGCTTTTTCATACTGTATATTCCTATGCCGGTCACTTCAGGTGCGTTCCAGTTTATAAGTTCTTTAGATTTTCCTCATATATTTTTCAATTTGTTCTCACAGATTCATCACAAATTCCGCGTATATTAATAAACAAATAAAGCGAAAGCTTTTTTACATAGATTATAAATATACTTTTTCTTTTTCATACTTGCCGGGCCAAAAGGTCCGGCCCTCCTTCTTTTTAGGAGAATTTTCGGAAGTTGCTTACGTCGGAGAATTCGAATTTGATTATAAATTTAACATAAAAAATCCCAGTCTTTAGAAAAGAACTGTCTTGATATTTCTTTTCTGACCGGGATTTTTATAATTCAGGTTCACTCTTCTTTTAACGAAAAAACACTGAGCCACAATAAAGTGTAGCCCAGTGTTTTTTCTTATAACTCATCAAGCCCATAATCTTCAAATTGGAGAGTTTCTTTATCCAATTTTAAAGCTGATCCGGTTTCTCAACTGTATAAACACTCTGATCCTGGATTGCCGTTGCTCCAGACATATCTGCTGTGTCGCTGTAGGAACCAGTTGTAATGGTGTACTCGCTATCGCCCTGTACATACACAGTTCCGTCTGTACCCTGAATTGTTACAGTTTTTCCATTACTATCTACAATTGTTCCCTCATTTTCCAGAGATGAGACAGTACTGTCGCCAGTTACAGTCCAGGTGGAATCTGCGCTTACATAAACGTTGCAGTATCCCTCTCCGCCTTCGCCTGCATAGCTCTCATCATCTACAACTGCACCTGTCAGGCTGCTGCCTTCTGTGAGATAAAAGTCAAGATCACTGATAGAATCCCAGATCACATCTCCCTGCATATCCTGACTGATTCCTGTAAAGTGACAGTCAGCTCCGTTAACCCCAGACTGTCCCCAGCCTCTCTGGTTGGTGTTACCTGTGCACTGCAGGAAAAATTCATTGTCATCGTTATAGTTAATATCCACGTTATTTAAAGTAATCGTACTCTCTGTATTGGTTGTATAAAACACACCGCCGTTCTCAGAAGTCAGGCTGCCGCCATCCATCTGGAAGGTACTGTTACCAACCTCAGAATCACCAGACATGCTCTGGTAAAGGATTACAGTCCAGGTATTATCATTCTGATCCAGATCACTCATGTTTCCTGTCAAGTCACAATCATAAAGGTGAATAGAATTCAGACCTTCAATACAAATAGCCTCAGAACCATTTGCTGTCAGAGTTGCATTGCTTACCGCAATATCAGCTGTGCTGTAAACAGCCGGGGAACCAACGCCGTTGGAAACATAATTTCCACCATCGATCACCATTGTTCCGCCGCCTCTGTCACTTCGGATTGCAGCAGAAGACTCACCGTTCGTTTCTACATCCAAGTCCCATCCGTAAAGAGTACCACCGCCAGCTACATGAACACCACCAGAGGTATCCTGAGTCGTTTTCACAATTGTACCAGAAGCATATACAGTTCCATCACCATATGCAAAAAGCCCTGCACCACCTGCTGCATCTGTAGTCACGCTGCCATCTTTCACATAAGCAGTACCATCTGTTGCCAGAACAGCAGCTCCTACACCATAGAAGCTGGAATTGTCTCCGCCCTTGCTGTCCTCGGAAGTTCTAGTAATAGTATCATTATCAAGAGTAACACTTGCACCTGAAGAAATCAGTGCTGCATTCTCGTCAGTTCCTGTTGACTCAATTGTCTCATTTGATACAGTTGTATCTTCTGTATACTCATTTGCTGCCGTATAACTGTCCACACCCTGAGACTGGCCATCAGGACCTCCCTGTCCTGGAGCGCCTTGTTCATCACCGCCAGGCTGGCCCTGACCGCCCATTTCCATGGACATTACAGTAATGGAAGCAGCATTTCCATCCTCATCTAAAGTGATAGAAACGATATCGCCCTCCTGAATGTCAGAAAGTGAAATCTCCTCAGCCTCTGCGGACTGTCCGTTACCATCTGGTTTTTCCGGCTCTTCTCCGTCCTGGCTATCTGTATTCTCACTTTCCTGGTTATCGTCAGCTGCGTCCTGACTGTCACTTGCTCCATCAGAAGAATCAGAACTCTGTCCATCACCTTCCGGCTTCTCTGGCGCACCGCCATTCTGTCCATCTCCGCCAGGCTGCATACCGCCTGCCTGCTTTGTGATCACTGTATCCGCAGTAATTGTAATCGTCTGCTCCTCGCCAGTCAGATCCAACATAGAAGGCGCCTCACCACCCTGACCGTTTCCATCCGGTGCTCCGCCATTCTGTCCATCTCCACCAGGCTGCCCCATCTCTTTCATAGTCCCAACCGCAATGGTAATCTCCGAATCAGAAACCGACTTAACCTCACCAAGTACCACATTCTCCTGACTCTCATCACCATTCTCATCCGAAGCATCTGCCTCACCACTTTCATCATTCGCCGCATCCGCAGCCGTCTCCGTCTTACTATCCTCCGCATAAACCATAGCCGGAACAGAAGTTGTTGCTACCATAATTCCCATTAAAACAGCTAAATATCTACGTTTCATACCCATTCATTTCCTTTCTGTATTCATTCAACCCTTCCGAAATCCTCATTCTCTCCATCCGGATCATTTTGTTTTGTGTTCCTTATGGCTAATAATATACAGACCAAATGTGTGCAATTAATGGGAAAACTGTATTCATTCCATGGTCAACCTGGTAAGAAACTGTGAACTCCACCAAAAGAATATGCCGCAACAACCAAATTCAGTCGAAATATACTCCACTCAAAGAATACACATAACAGAAATGATTTTTGACAGAACTCAAGAAGAAAGCTGACTAAAAATATACAAAAGAATACAATATAGTAAACACGAAAATCTCCCCAAAAGGAATCAGCCAACGTTTCCTACCAGTACACAACGCTAAGCAAACGTAATTACCATCCGCCTCTCTTCCCAGGCGCTGCGTCACTTCCTCCCCTCCTTCAACTACTCCCACCTGCAGCCGCCGTCCTGTTTTCCCCTTCGCCAGTACACAGTGAGAGGAAGGTGGTGTCGGCTGGGGGCTTTGCCAAAATGGGCGTTTGACGAGTATAGCGTCCCTAAGAATTGCACTGTCTGAGCCCTGCAAGGGCGAGTTTGCAATTCTTAGGGACAATAGGCGACGCAGTCAAACGCCCATTTTGGCATCGCTCCTAGCCGACACCACCTTCCTCTCACGTACCTTAATGACAGAAAAAAACAGGGCGCCATCACGCACCCTGCTTCATTCTCTTAATAACCTTAAGTCTGGTAAATTCCTCTCTCTCTTTCTCCTCCAAAGCATTGGAAATATCCTTGGTCAGAGCCTCGAACTTCGGAATCGTAATATTCTTCAGCGCATTCGCCCTCTTCTGAGTCTTCTTAATATTACTAGCCAGCCGAATCGCCGAATTCTCAATCATAGACAGCTTAATGGAAAGCTCCTTCACCCTCTCAAAAGCCGCCTTCGCCTCATCCAGAGACATCTTCGTACTATAATAAGCATATGTCGGCACATTTCCCGACTTATCATATTCCACCAGCGGAATCTCCGTACCCATAACACTACGTGTCTTAATACGGATAGAATTCTCCACCGGCACCGTATGGGAAATCTGATCCACAAACGCGATACCCATCTCCATATTCGCTTTCTGCAAAGCCTCATACGCAGTCCGGAACGTCTCGTCAATCTGTCCCTGGATATCCTTCGCCTGATCAACCAGATTCATCATCTCACGAATCAGAATATTACGCTTCTTATCCATCAGTTCATAACCCTGACGGGAAAGAGCAAGTGAATTCTTAGCCAGAATTAAATTACCCTTGGTAGGAAAGGTATTCGGATCCATTCAAGTCACCTCACTCTTTATTTGGTAGTCTCGTGATAATACTGATCCAGAATCTTGGTATCAATACGGTCAAGCTCATCCTTTGGAAGCATACCAAGAAGCTCCCAGCCCTTATTCAGAGTATCGATAATACTTCTGTTCTCTGTATCTGTCTGACCGACAAACTCAGCCTCAAACGCCTTACCAAACTGCAGATACTTCTTATCCAGAGGAGAAAGCTCGTCCTCACCGATAACAGAAGCAAGGGCTCTCGCATCTCCAACCTTTGCATAACAGGAAAACAGCTGGTTGGCAACATCCTGGTGATCTGCTCTTGTGAAGCCCTCACCAATACCATCCTTCATCAGACGGGAAAGAGACGGCAGAACATTGATTGGCGGGTAAATACCCTGTCCATGAAGCTGTCTGTCCAGAACGATCTGACCCTCAGTAATATAACCGGTAAGGTCAGGGATCGGATGGGTAATATCATCATTAGGCATGGTCAGAATCGGGATCTGTGTAACAGAACCTGTACCACCGGAAACAATACCTGCACGCTCATATAAAGTAGCAAGCTCACTGTAAAGATATCCAGGATAACCCTTACGGGAAGGAATCTCTCCCTTGGAGGAAGAAACCTCACGCATTGCCTCACAGAAAGAAGTAATATCTGTAAGGATAACCAGAATATGCATACCTTTTTCAAAAGCAAGATACTCTGCTGCAGTCAGGGCAATCTTCGGAGTCAGAAGACGCTCAACAGTCGGATCATTTGCCAGGTTCAGGAACATAACAACATGATCGGAAGCACCGCTCTCCTCAAATGTTCTGCGGAAAAACTCTGCAACATCATACTTAACACCCATTGCAGCAAACACAATGGCGAAATTTTCATCGGAATCAGCACCCAGAGATGCCTGACGCACGATCTGTGCCGCCAGCTTATCATGTGGAAGACCGTTTCCGGAGAAAATCGGAAGCTTCTGTCCACGAATCAGGGTGGTCAGACCATCAATTGCAGAAATACCGGTATTGATGTAGTTACGCGGATACTCACGGGTAACCGGGTTCAGCGGCAGACCATTGATGTTCAGGCTTACCTCCGGTGTGATCTCGCCCAGCCCATCGATTGGCTGTCCAATACCGTTAAAGGTACGTCCCAGGATTTCCGGGGAGAGCCCGATTTCCATAGGATGACCGCTAAGACGTGTATGAGTGTTTCCAAGGGACATATTATCTGTACCCTCGAAAACCTGAATTACTGCTTTATCTTCGTATATTTCAATAATACGGCCAAGCTTTTCGGTACCGTCATCCATACGGAAGGAGACGATTTCCTCGTAGGAAGCGTTTTTAACGCCTTCCAGAACTACAAGAGGGCCGTTTATTTCACTAAGGCCTAAATATTCGATTGCCATAAAAAACTTACCTCCCTATCAGCCGTTTCTCTCTAATACGTTATCATAGAATCTGTCGATGTCAGCCTTATACTGGTCAAACATCTCAGGTTTGTTATTCGGAACATCATATTTGATAGCAATAACACGCTCAAAAATATTGTCCTCCTTCAGTACGGAAACCGGCATTCCTTGATTAACAAGGGAACGGCACTTCTCGTACAGATAAAGGATGATCTCCATCATATTGAACTGCTTGCTCATCGGTACACAGGTATCCTCTGCATGGAACGCATTCTGCTGAAGGAATCCAAGACGGATAACCCTTGCGATCTCCAGAGTCAGCTTCTGATCATCCGGAAGAACATCACTACCGATCAGCTTAACGATTTCCATCAGAGAGCTCTCCTGGTTCAGAATCGCCATCAGCTGATTACGGTCGCTTACAAATTTAGCGGAAACATTATCTCTGTACCATGGGCTTAAATCCTCCAGGTACTCACTATAGCTTGTGAGCCAGTGGATAGCCGGGAAATGACGGGCATAAGCCAGAGATTTATCCAGTCCCCAGAAGCAGCGGACGAAACGCTTTGTATTCTGTGTAACAGGCTCAGAGAAGTCACCACCCTGTGGGGAAACCGCACCAATAATAGATACGGAACCTTCGGTTCCATTTAAGTTCTGCATCATACCAGCTCGCTCATAGAAAGCGGAAAGCTTGGAAGCCAGATAAGCCGGGAAACCTTCCTCGGCAGGCATTTCCTCCAGACGTCCGGATAACTCTCTAAGAGCCTCAGCCCAACGGGAAGTGGAGTCTGCCATGATGGCAACGTCATAACCCATGTCACGATAATACTCAGCCAGTGTAACACCTGTATAAATAGAAGCCTCACGGGCTGCAACAGGCATGTTTGATGTATTGGCAATCAGAGTGGTACGGTCCATCATCAGGTTTCCGGATTTCGGGTCGATCAGTTTACTGAAATCCTCCAGAACCTGTGTCATCTCGTTTCCACGCTCACCACATCCAATATAGATAATGATATCAGCGTCAGACCACTTTGCGATCTGGTGCTGTGTCATAGTTTTTCCAGTACCGAAACCGCCAGGAATCGCTGCTGTACCACCCTTTGCAATTGGGAAAAGGGTATCCAGGATACGCTGTCCGGTTACAAGCGGCACGCTTGCAGGGAAACGCTTGTAGGTAGGTCTTGGCACACGGATGGGCCATTTCTGTGCAAGAGCGATATCGCGCTCACTGCCATCAGAAAGACGAACCGTTACAATCGGGTCAAGGATAGTATATGCTCCGTCCGGAACTGCCTTGATAACCTCAGCCTCTCCAATTGTTGGCGGAACCATGGATTTATGAAGAATGGAAGCTGTTTCCTGAGTCTCGGCAATGATAGTACCTGCGCTTACCATATCTCCAACTTTAACAGTTACATGAACATCCCATTTCTTAGCAGTATCAAGGGAATCAACACTTACACCACGGGAAATATATTTTCCGGAGGATTTTGCGATCTCCTCCAGAGGACGCTGGATACCGTCGAAAATGTTATGAATGATTCCAGGTCCCAGAAGAACGGAAATAGCATCGCCTGTTCCCATTACCGCAAGTATGGAGCCCTGTACTAAGGCATTACTTGCCCCATTGTTTTTTTCAGACCAATGACCTCACCGACCAGCTTCTCAGGTCCAACATAAACCATCTCGGAAATCTTAAATCCCGGGTCGCCTTTCAGATAAATAACAGGACCGTTAACGCCGTAGATAATACCTGTTTTATTCATGGCTCAGCCCTCCGTCAAATTTGAATTCTTTTTTCAGCTTCTCATAAGCACTCAGGAAAGAGTTGTCGATCAGGATGTTTTTAGCCGGGATTGTGGCTTTGATACCACCCATAAACGGTTCATCGGAAATCTCAACTGTGAATCCGGTCTTTGCTACAATAGAGCGCTGTAATGCTGTATCTTCAGCGGAAAGATAGATAAAAATCTCATCATTTCCTGCAAATTCTCTTGCCTTCTGGATTCTGCTGCACAGATAATCCTGATACGCAGGACTCTCCATGAAATTCTCCAGATGATTCTTAACCTCTACAAAAAGCTCGTTTTTAAGCTCTGTCTGTTTGGCTGTCCAGTCACGTCTTAAAGTCAGCTGCTCAGCAGAAAGTGCCTTGTTTACCTCTCGGGTAGCATTTTCTGTCTCTGCCTTGATCTGTGCCTCGGCATCCATTTTTCTTGATTCTTTATGCTTTTCAAGCATTTCTTCCAGACTCTTCTTATGTGCTTCCAGTGTATTCTCAGCCTCTGTCTGGGCTTCCGCAACGGAAGTGTCATAGAAATGCTGCAGTTTTTCTTCAATTGTCATGCTTGGTCTTCTCCTGCCTATAACTTTAAGCCAATGGCTTCGTTAACATATCCGGTAATAAAATCAGGTTTGCGGCCTGTACCATGCCTGTCAGGGATTTCGATGATCAAAGGCGTTTTATGGTTCAGCTTTACATCGTCCACGATCTGGGGAAACTCCCTGCCGAATTTCTCGGTCAGGAGGAGAATCCCGATTTCCTTGTTGGCGATTGCTTTTTCCAGAGCGTCCTTCAGTTCGTCACGCTCATGGACTACCACGCCTTCCACACCTGCCAGTCTCATCCCTGTGCAGGTATCGATGTTGTCACTGATCAAAAACATTTTCATAATTATAATTTACCGATGATCATGAAGGAAATGATCAGACCGTAAAGAGCAACACCTTCGGCAAGACCTACGAAGATAAGGGATTTACCAAGAATGCTCTGATCCTCGCTGATTGCACCAAGAGCTGCACTTGCCGCACTGGCTACGGCAATACCACCACCAATACAGGAAAGACCTGTAACAAGAGCTGCTGCAATATATCCAAGACCTGTTGCAATACCTGCATCAGCGCCTGTTGCAGCCTGTACAGAAGAGCTTCCTGCAAACATAACCATTGCTGCTACTAACATGGTACCAAAGAAGAAAAATGCGTTTGTTGCGATTGTTGTTTTGTAACGTCCACGGCTCTTCTCGCCGATGAAATAATAACCAAATGGAACGATAATGCTTAATACAAGCGCTACTGCTAAAATAATCTGTGTCATAACTGTCATGATAATTGACCTCCTCGTGTTTTAACATTTGTAATGTCACTGCATTTCACAGAGACATTTGATAAATATTTCACTACCAGCGGCAGTTTACTTTGCCTCCGCGTCAGAACGGAACGGCTCGAATTTTCTTCCGCTTCCTTTGTAGAAACGGCTGAACATCTCGTAATACTCAAGTCTCAGTACCTGGATACCAACGATCAGACCCTCAAGACCGCATACGAAAATATTTCCGAGAACAATCACTACCCAGTTCGGGCTTCCGTTCTCAGCACCGGCCAGCATCAGTACAACCTGCATCATAGCTGCATGGCTGACTGCATAAGCTCCGATACGCACGAAAGAAAGTGTGTTGGAGAAATAGCTCAAAAGGACTTCGAACATCTCGAAAAATCCCTGAACAATAAACATTCCCACTCCGCCTTCAAAAGCTGCCGGCTTCTTTTCCACAAGGTTTGTAAGAGGCTCTTTTAAGAACATTACAAGCAGCGGAAGGATAAACATAATGCAAAGAACAATACCGCCAGGAAGCTTATGGCCTGTCATGAACAATGCAATTACAATCACTGCGGATCCATAGAATACAAGGCCTGCAACAGAGTTGGTATCAAACCATACTTTCTCTGTATCCTTTGCTTTCAGGGAATTCATAATATTAAAAATCATGCACAGAAGAATGATTCCCATACCAAAGCCAATAGCGATAATAAATACGGTATTCAGTTTTCCGATAAAAGGCACATTCATCATGGCATCCATAGGCCTTAACCATACAGGCTCTATAATATCTTCAAATCCGAAGACGCTGCCGAACATGAAGCCAAAGAATGTGGAAAAGATACCTGCACAGCTGATGATTCCGGCAAGATCAATATGCTTGAATCTGTAAAGAAGATATCCGCCGATCAATAAAACCAGACCCTGTCCTGCATCTCCGAACATTGACGCCAAAATATGATGAAGAGAATCAGTATTACCGTCTGGGAATTTCGAGAGGAGCGAATGAAAAAGCAGGATTTTTCAAGTCGCTTCAGTATGGTACGTATGAGGTGAAATACTGGATCTGTACTACAGTATCCAGTCTGAAGATGTTAATTATGAGACAGGTGGGCATAGATCAGATGTCAGGCCCTGTCGGAATCGTCGGTGTGGTGGATGAAACGTATCAGGCATCGTCTCAGTATGGCGTGTTGACTGTGATCGCTAGTATGCTGAACATTGCAATTTTGCTGTCGGCGAACTTGGGTGTAATGAATCTGCTTCCGATTCCGGCACTGGATGGAGGCCGCCTGGTATTTCTATTTGTAGAGGCAATCCGCAGAAAGAAGATACCGCCTGAGAAAGAAGGCTATGTGCATCTGATCGGATTTGCACTGCTGATGGCACTT
>OLOD01001963.1_pt1 | contig 11568 bp, 10 predicted proteins | sample 1671921 | NCBI WGS metagenome assembly OLOD01 (sample SAMEA3136626, study PRJEB25190) | human gut metagenome | biome: human gut; feature: human-associated habitat; material: faeces | place: Austria | collected 2013
ATTATTGTTGGTTTGGAAAGAATGAATTACCGACAAAAGCAAAAAAGTGCATCGCAAGCTGGAAAAAATATTGCCCAGATTATGAAATTGTTGAATGGAATGAAGACAATTATGATGTATATCAAAATGCTTATACGACGTATACATATGACAACAAAAAGTTCGCATTTTTAAGTGATTATGCACGTCTGCAAATTATTCTTCGAGAAGGAGGAATATATTTTGATGTTGATGTGGAGGTTGTAAGGCCATTGGATGAATTGCTTAGGTATCCGGCATTTTTTGGATTTGAGACAGAAGAATATGTAAATACAGGAGTAGGATTTGGGGCAGAGAGAGGAAATAAGATTGTTGAAGGGATGCTAAAAGAATATAATCCACTTCTTGACGGAAAACATGGAACAAGAGGATGTCCAATATTGAATACAGAAGCATTGGAAAAAAAAGGTCTAATACGAAATGGACAGAAGCAGCAAATAGAAGGAGCACAAATATTCCCAATAGAATATTTTAATCCATATGATGATCCGACGGGAAGACTTAATAAAACGACAAAGACCTATTCAATTCACTGGTTTGCTAAAAGCTGGATGGGGAAAAAAGAAATATTAAGAAGTCAGGTACTAAAACCGATTCATCGGATGTTTGGAAAAGATGTTTTTAGAAGAAGGTAGATGAATGAAACCATATTTTAGAGTAACATGGAATGTACTAAAATATAACTTAATAAAGTTTTTTAAATGTAAAAATTTAAAGATTAGAGGAATTGTATTATTGGGGTATAATACAAAATTGCAGGTTCATAAAACAAGCCAGATATGTATTGGAAAAAATGTAGTTAGTGATGGACGATGCGTTATTATAGCAGATAAGAATGCGAAAGTTGAAATTGGTGATAAGGTTTATTTTAACGAGAATGTAATGATTAGTGCAAAAAAGAACATAACCATAGGAAATGGATGTCAATTTGGCCCGAATGTTAAAATTTTCGATAATAATCATCAGTTTAATAAAGAAAAAGGTGTACTATTTGAGCATACTATGGGTGATGTAATAATAGGAAATAATTGCTGGATAGCGGCAAATGTTATTATTTTAAAAGGAGCTGTAATAGGAGATAATTGTGTGATTAGCGCGGGGTGTGTAGTAAAAGAATATATTCCACCAGCGTCTATTGTTACACAGGAAAGGGCTATTAAAATAGTGCCGATCGAAGACAGAGAATTATGAAGAAAAAGATATTATTTATTATGCCATCGATGTTTATTGGTGGTGCGGAGCGCAGTTTACTGGGATTACTTGGGAGTATAGATTATAGTAATTATGAGGTTTCGCTTTTTTTATATAGACATGAAGGAGAATTTCTTGAGCTAATTCCAAAAGAGGTGCAGGTACTTTCGGTTATGCCAGAATATGGAACCTTTGATGTGCCGATAAAAGAGTTATTATTAAGTAAAAAATGGAAGTATGGAGTGGCAAGGCTGTGGGCAAAGTTTTCTATGAAAATACATTGTATAAAGGAGCAAGAAAATACTGGAGTTTGGATGGCAATGCAGTACATATCTAAGTCACTTTTACCTTTGTTGCCTAAGATACCAGGAAAATATGATATTGGAATTTCATTTCTTGGTGTGCCAGATGTTTTGATAGAAAGGGTTGATGCAAAAGTTAAAGTTGCGTGGAATCATACGGATTATACTGTTTTGAATCCAAATAAAAAAAGAGATAGAGAATTGTATTCAAAAATAGATTATATAGCAAGTGTATCAACACCGTGTACAGAAAAATTTGTTCAAATATATCCTGAATTTAAAGATAAGGCGATAACAATTGAAAACTTGCTTGATACAAACTTGCTTGAAAATCAAGCAAATGAGGTGAGGGAAGATTTGTTTCCGAATAAAAAAGGGAAGGTGTTACTTTCTGTGGGGCGCTATTCGGATGCTAAAAATTTTGATAATGTTCCCGATATTTGTAAAAGTATTTTAGAAACGGGAATAAAGGTAACATGGTATATCATAGGGTACGGTGGAGAGGAAGGCTTGATACAGAAGAGAATAAAAGAAGCGAATATGGAACAAAATGTAATATTACTTGGGAAAAAGAGCAATCCGTATCCATATATAAAAGGGTGTGATTTATATATTCAGCCATCGAGATATGAAGGAAAGGCAGTAACTGTTCGTGAGGCACAAATATTACACAAGCCTGTTGTTATTACAAATTTCGCGACATCAGCTAGTCAATTGCAAGATGGGTATGATGGAATAATAGTACCAATGAAAAATGAAGAATGCGCTATGAAGATTGTAGAACTTCTAAAGGATGAAAAACGTATGAATCAGTTAATCGATAATACGTATAAAAATGATTATTCAAATAGACAGGAATTAGAAAAATTATATGCGTTAATAAAATGAGGGAGTTATGAAAAAAATAAGTGTAATTGTTCCAGTTTATAAAGTAGAGGCAGTTTTAAAGAAATGTTTAGACTCAATAATAACACAGACATATGAAAATCTGGAAATTATTCTGGTCGATGACGGATCTCCAGACAGTTCGGGAGAAATTTGTGATGAGTATTCCAAAAGGGATTCCAGAGTGAAAGCAATTCATAAAAAAAATGCAGGAGTAGCAGCGGCAAGAAATAGTGGACTTAAAGTAGCTACGGGAGAGTACTGTATTTTTGTAGATAGTGATGATTATATTGAGCCGATTATGTATCAATCAATGATTCAGATTGCAGAAGAATATGATTGTGATGTAGTGATGTGTGATTGTGTAAAAGAACATAAAGATGAACAACAAATATATACACATGACATAAGGGCGGGGTATTATAATCGGACTCAGATAGAAAAAGAATACTTTCCACATTTACTTATGATGGAAAATATAGAGTATCCTCCTACAATTTCTAATTGGCTTTGCCTTTTCAAACGTGTACTTATTGAAGAAGAAAAAATTTATTATGAAGAAGGAATACGTTATTCAGAAGATTTATTATTTGGTGCAGAGATGTTATATCATGCAAACTCATTTTATTATATGAAAGGTAAATATTTTTATCATTATTGGATGAATCCTGATTCGGCGACGCATACATTTGTTAGCGATAAATGGAAAGATTATAAGAAGTTACATAAACGAATTAAAGAGATTTTTTCGGAATGTCAAATATATGACCTTTCACATCAAATTGATTTGGTCCTTCTTTTCTTTGTATATAATGCGGTAGGGGATATCATTTCTACATCTTTACTCAGTAAAAAAGAAAAGATAGATAAGTGTAAGAGAATTTTGTTGGAAAATGAAGTGCAAGAAATGTTCGAGAGAATACATATATTAAAGTTGCAAATTCCGATTAAATTAAAAATTTTAACAGGTATATATAAATACAGATTAGGAATTAATGCTTTGATTCTTAAGAAAAATAAGTGAACAATGAAGAAGAAAATTTTATTTATTAATGGGCATTTAGATTCGGGTGGTTGTGAAAGATCACTAATAGATGTTCTGAAAAAACTTGATTATAAAAAATATGAAGTAGATTTATTACTTTTGGAACATACAGGTGATTATTTGGAGGAAGTTCCAGAAGAGGTTAATATAAAAGTATATTCATTAGACAATGCTTTTGGAAGATTAGTACCGTGCTTGGTAAGAGCAATAAGGAAAAAAGATTGGTTTTCTTTTTGGTTTAGAGTGGAATATATATGTGGAACAAAAGTGAGTCGTCATTTTATGGTCTGTATGCGGAAGTTATTTAAAGATTTACGAAAATCATATGATATAGTTATTGCATATCGCCCAGGGATTTGTACTGAACTTGCAGCATTTACGTTTCAAGCAAATAAAAAAATAAGTTGGTGGCATCATGGAGAGATGAATCTTTCTTATCATGAGATAAAATCCTTAGATATGGCGTATAAAAAAATGGATAGTATTGTTGCGGTATCTAATAGTAGCAAAAAATTATTGGAAGAACAATTTGCAGATATAAAGAAAAAACTGTATGTAGTGTCTAATATGATTGATCCTGTTGAGTTAATAAAAAAAGCGCGTAAATATATGCCTGTGGAGTTTCAAAATACAAAATTTAAAATAGTATCAGTTGGTAGAATGACACCGGAAAAAAATATGTTATTATGTCCGAAGATTGGATGCAAGTTGAAAGCGGCTGGAATGGATTTTAAATGGGTTATAATTGGTGATGGTGTAGAAAAAGAAAAGATTGAAAAAGAAATAAATGATTATGAATTACAAAAAGAATTAATTTTAATAGGAAGAAATAGTAATCCATATCCATATATAGCAGAAGCTGATTTAATGATTCATCCATCGTTAGTTGAATCTCAGGGAATCACAATTATAGAAAGTATGGCGTTAGGAACGCCAGTGGTTGCCGTCCGTTCAAAAGGACCAGAGGAATTTATTGAGTCTGGGAAAAATGGTTATTTGGTAGATAATAATGAAGTTGATATTACAAACTTAATTAAAATATTATATAAAGAACCAAAAAAAAGAGAACTATGTGCTTACAATGCAACAAATATAATTAAACAATTTGAACCAGATTGTATTATAAAAAAGATAGAAGAATTATTGGATGAAAAATTATAATTATGCGGTTACGTTATATTGATTTTACGAAAGGATTGGCAATTATCCTTATGATATTTGGGCATACAATGTCAAAAATTAATTGCCTTCATATATGGATTTACTCTTTTCATATGCCGATTTTCTTTATTATTTGTGGAATTATAATGTGTAGAAAAGGAAGACAAAAAAGCTATAGTTTATTGAAAGAAAAAATAATACGAAGATGGTACACATTAGGAATTCCATATTTGTTTTTTGGTGGAGTTCTTATATTATTTTATACAATATTGGATTTGCTTGATGGTCAACCTATTTCTTTTTTTAGTAGATTACTTCGAGTAATTACGTTTCAAGGAATAGATGCCTTATGGTTTATTCCGGTATATTGTTTCTCAGAGATAATAATGAAAATTATTTACAAATATAAATGGAGAGATATAATAATTTCCTTTGTCTTTTTAATAATATGTATTAGTACAAAATCTACGATACATATTGGAAGTACTATTTACAAAATTATGCTGGGCATTTGTTTTGTTGAAATTGGTATATTAATTGAGCAATATTTAATAATTGAAAAACTAGGTAGAATAAAATATATCTTGTTAATTATTGCAGCTATGCTAGCGCAGGTAAATGGTTCCGTTGAAATGATAGAGGGAAGGATTGGAAATCCTGTAGTTTATTTTTTGTGTGCAACAATGACATCAGTTTCTGTTCTGGCGTTATTTAAAAATGCTGAGAGCAATAATTCTAAATTATTATTAGTTTTGGAAAAATATGGAAAAAATACAATTGTTTTGCTAGTAACTAATAATCTGCTGATAGAAATGATAAGATTGATAGATTATAAAATTACGGGGAACATTCTTATTCGATTAGGGATATTTGGAAGTATTCTTTTTACAGTAGGTTTGTTAATTATTGAATGGTGGTTTATAAAAGTAGCAAATGGACCGTTAGGATTTTTGTTTGGACGAATGAGAAAGGAAGAAAGATGAGGATTGCTTTGTATGGAAATGGTAGTAGTGGAAATCATGGATGTGAGGCAATTGTTAGGGGTACATATACATTGATAAAAGAACCTTTAACAATTTTATCAGAAGAAATGGACGAAGACATTATATATGGATTAGCAGAATTTTGTAATGTTTTAGATGCAAAAAATGGGGAAATAAGTAAAGCCCGTTTAATAAGAGCGTACATGAAATTAAAATTAAAAAATAATTATACAGATATGGATGGATTACCATATGTAGATTCAATTAAGAAAATAAAAGGAAAAGTAGATTTTGCATTATCTGCAGGTGGAGATAATTATTGCTATGAAAATCAGGCATTTTATGCTTTTTTGAACAAGGAATATCAAAAAAAAGGAATAAAAACAGTTTTATGGGGATGTTCTATAGAGCCGGAAGTTATAAAGAAAAAGAAAGTGTTAGAAGATTTAAAATCATATAATCTGATTGTAGCGAGAGAAAGTATTACATATCAATCATTAAAGGAAATAGGAGCAAATGTGATATTAAATCCAGATCCAGCATTCTATATGAAATCTGAAAAATGTATCTTAGATAAAAGGTTTGAGAATGGGGATGTGATAGGAGTTAATATAAGTCCGATGATAATTTCCAATGAAAAATGTAATGGAAGTGCATATGAAAATTATCGGAAAATGATAGAGTATATTTTAAATCATACGAGTATGTATATTGCGTTAATCCCACATGTCGTATGGAAACAAAATGATGATCGAACGATATTGCAAAAAATATATAAAGAGTTTAATTATAATGAACGGATTATTTTAGTAAATGATCATACAGCACCACAATTAAAATACATTATATCTAAATGCAGAATATTTGTTGGTGCAAGGACACATTCAACAATAGCTGCTTATTCTACGGAGGTACCAACTTTAGTTGTTGGATATTCCGTTAAAGCTAGAGGAATTGCTAAAGATATATTTGGAACAGATCAAAATTATGTTTTGCCAGTACAAGAATTAAGGAATGGAGAAGAGCTTACAAATGCATTTCAATGGATTCAAGAACGAGAAATCCATATTAGAAAGCATTTAAAAGAAACTATACCGAACTATGTCGAACAAGGAAGAAAAATTAAAACTATTTTGGAGAAAATATGAGTTGTAATATAAGTGGTCTTAAAAAAGAGAAGTGTTATGGATGTTATGCATGTTATAATATTTGCCCTTTAAATGCAATTGATATGTTAGAGGATGAGGAAGGGTTTGAGTATCCAAAGGTAAATGAAGAAAAGTGTATTAATTGTAAAAGATGTTTAAGAGCTTGTCCAAGCATAAATCCGCCTCATGTAAATAGTGATACTGCTGCATATGCATGCTATGCAAAGAATCAGGAGGAACATATGTCGAGTAGTTCTGGCGGAATTTTTGCAATAATAGCAAGAAAAATTTTAAAAAATAAAGGAATGGTATTTGGAGCAGCGTTTGATAATCAAATGAAACTAGGCCATATTAGTATTGAAGATAATAACGAATTGTATAAAGTAAAAGGAACAAAATATATACAAAGTAGTATCGGGACAACTTTTGTCAAGGTGAAAGAAAATTTAAAAAAAGGAAGAATGATTTTATTCTCGGGAACGCCATGCCAGATAGCTGGATTAAAAGCTTTCTTAAATGAGGACTATGATAATTTGTTGTGTGTCGATTTGATATGTCATGGAGTTCCTTCACCAGGAGTTTGGAAAAGATATTTAAAAGAACAATTTGGTTCTAATAAGGTTAGATCTATGCAGTTTCGAAATAAAACAAGGGGAATTAATGATGTAACATTAGATTATACCTTAACAAATGGTTCTGTTTTTCGTGAGCATTATAAGGAAAGTTCATATATACAAGGATTTATAAATAACTATTATGTAAGACCTTCGTGTTTTGAGTGTAAATTTAAAGGGATTGATAGGTGTAGCGATATTACGATAGGGGATTTCTGGAGTTTAAAGGAATTTCATCCGGAAATGTTAAATCAATATGGAGTATCTTCAGTTATAATTCATTCGAAAAAAGGAGAACGTTGGTTTAAAGATTGCTTAGATCAATTGGTATATTGTGTTGCAAAAACAGAAGAAATCGCAATTTGGAATGAGAGTTTAATTAATACAATAGATAAAGACCATTATCGAAATCAATTTTACGAAATGTGGAATAATAAGAAAATTGAAGAGATAGTTTATGAATTAAATCAGAGCAAAATAAAAACGAGAAATAAACAAAATAAAGCTATTGCGTGTATAAAGAGAATTGTAAGGAGAATAAAAAATGGTTAGTTTAATTATTCCCTGTTATAACGCAGAGAAATATATTGGGCGTTGCTTAGATAGTGTTCTAAATCAGACCGATAGAAATATAGAATTGATAGTGGTTAATGATGGATCAACAGATAAAACAGCGAGAATTATTGAAGATTATCGACATGTATTAGAAAGTGATATTACAAGATTTATTTATATTAGTCAGGAAAATGAAGGGGTAGGTGCGGCTTGTAACAATGCTTTAAAAAAAGTGACAGGAGAATTTTTGACATTATTGGATGCGGATGATATTATGCTACCTGAGTCAATTGAAATAAGGCGTAAATGGTTAGAAGAACATTCGACATATGGATTAGTAAGGACAAATGGATATTATGTTACAGAAGATAATTTGGAATTATGTAACCGACTATTAGAAGTAAATGAATATATGAAAAATAAAGAAAATGTGTTTGATGAGTTGTTTAATGGAACGACATATCTTTGGCCAGGAACTTATATGATACGGATGAATGTGTTAGATAAATTATATCCAGATAGAGAAATATATCCTTCAAGAAATGGTCAGAATATGCAGTTAGTTATGATGGCAGCGTATGTAAGTAAAGCAGGATTTATAGATATTCCTTTGATGAAATATGTTTTACAAAAAGAATCATTATCACATTTTTCATCTGGTAATGTGATGCAAAAAGAGCTAAATGCAATGGAAGGATATAAAGACATTCGAAAACATTTGGTGAAACAATTTATGAATGAAGATGATCAAGATAAATGGAATGATAAAATAGATAAATTATATGAAAATATTTATTTGGATATTGCTTTGAAACATAAAGATAAAGATTTTGCAAAATCATGTTATCAAAATATAAAAAATAAAGGGAATATAGAGATAAATCAGCAAATCAACTATTATAAATTGATGAATCCAGTAGTGTATTGGTGTTTACGAATTATTAGAAAATTAGGATGGAGACCTAAAAAAGAGAATTATGATAAAAAAATTAATGATTAATATTTATGAAAAACTATTACGAAAATACACTTATATAAAAGATAAAATTGTAAAAAAGAAAATAGGTGTTCCTAAAGTTATGACTATGGATGAGACAATGGATTATATTATTAAAATGCGATGTTCAGTAAGTCGGTATGGGGATGGAGAATTAAAATTAATTTCCGGTGAAGATATTCGCTTTCAGAAATGTAATTTAGAACTTTCACGTAGATTGGCTGAAATACTAAAGGGAAATGGAAATACGTTAGTATGCATTTCTAATATATTTGATACACCTAACTGGATGAATGAAAAAGCCTATGAATATACATGGAGAATCGTAGCAAAAAACCGAAAATTATGGACAAGTCATTTAAATTTGGAGTATTTATATGGAAATGCTTTTATATCGAGGCCATACTTTGATTGGAAAGAAAAAACGAACGCAATTCGTTGGTTTAATAAATTAAAGCAAATATGGAATAATCAAGATATCGTATTTATAGAAGGATGTAAAAGCAGACTTGGATATAATAATGATTTGTTTCAAGGGGCAAAATCAGTAAAAAGAATATTGTGTCCGGCCCAAAATGCTTATATAAAGTATACAGAAATTTTAAAGGAAGCTAAAAAGCAACCAAAAGAAGTTTTGTTTTTATTAGCATGTGGTCCGACTGCAACTATTTTAGCGGAAGATTTAGCAAAGGATGGATATTGGGCAATAGATATTGGACATATTGATATTGAGTATGAATGGTTTAAAATGAAAGCAACGGAAAAGCTACCTGTAAAGAATAAATATACAAATGAAGCGGTCGGAGGCGACCAAGTTAAGGATGATATAGATGATGGATTTTGCCAGGAGGTTATTGCGGAGATTCTATAATTTTTTTGAAAATGAACTATAAACGGAGAAGTGCATTTTTTAGAAGGTGAGAATATGGATATGATTGACAGATCAAGAAGTGAATATTCTATAATGAATATTTTAACAGGATTTGGTGGATATTTCCTTAATACCCTTTTGGGTTATATATGCAGAATTGTCTTTGTACAATGCCTTAATGCAGATTATCTAGGAATAAATGGATTGTTGACAAACATTTTATCAATGTTGTCACTAGCTGAACTTGGAATAGGAGGAGCAATAGGATATGCGTTATACAAACCTATTGCAGAAAAAGATAACGAAAAAATAGCGTCTCTTATGAGTTTTTATGGAAAAGCATATAGAATAATTGGGGGAGTTGTGGCTTTTTTTGGAGTGCTTATGATTCCATTCTTAAAAGTAATTATAACTTCACCACCCAATATTTCAGAGAGTATTTATGTTATTTATCTACTTTATCTATTTAATACTGCAAGTACTTATTTTTTTAGTTATAGAAGTGCCTTAATATCTGCTGCTCAAAAAAATTACATTGTTTTAGGACTTAATTATATAATTACAATAATACAAAGTATTATTCAAATTCCTTTGTTGATTTTAACACATAATTATATGATTTATTTAATAGTACAAACGGTAGGAACATTTATAAATAATTTCACAATATCTTTTATTGCCAAGAAAATGTATCCATTTATTACACAAAAAAATATTCCTGCGCTAACAAAAGAGGAAAGAAAAGGACTGTTTGTAAATGTCAAGGCACTAACAATTAACAAATTAAGTAGTACATTGGTTAATAATACAGATAATATTGTAATTACATATTTAAAAGGGTTAATTTCTGTAGGCGTTGTTTCAAATTATACATTACTAATAAATACATTAGGATCGTTGGCTGCTCAAATTTTTAATGGTTTGACAGCTAGTGTGGGAAATTTAAATGCGATAGAAAATAAAGAAAAAAAATATAGCTTTTTCAAGGTCTTAAATTTAACTAATTTTTGGATATATGGTTGGGGAGCAATTGGAATATTATTCGTGTGTGGAGATATTGTGAAGCTGTGTTTTGGAAGTAGTTATGTTCTTGATCTTAACATTCCTTTGATACTTGCTATTAATTTTTATATGGTGGGAATGCAAAATGCAGTATGGGCTTATAAAAATACGATGGGGTTATTTAAATATGGGCAATATCTTTTAATTCTTACAGCCGTAATTAATTTGGGGTTAGATTTTTTATTAGGATATATATGGGGAATGTTTGGAATATATTTGGCATCAGCAATATCAAGGCTGTTAACAAATACTTGGTATGAACCATATGCAGTATTCAAATATGGTTTAAAGATAAGCCCTATATATTATATAAAAAAATATATGGAATATCTTTTGGTTTTGTGTATTACAGGAGGAATATGCTATTTATTGTGTGGAATGTGTCATTTTTCTATACTTATAAACGTTATAATAAAAATTCTAATTTGTAGTATTGTTCCCAATGGAGTGTTTTATGGATGCTACCATAAGACAGAAGAAGGAAAATATTTATTAAATAAAGCACACAAAATAATGGAGAGATTCAAGAGAAGAGGGTGAATTGTGGAAAGAAATGTATTACTACTTACAGATTTAAAAGATAGATAAGATATAGCTGAATAATTCAATTATCCAACTTGAGGAGAAAAATTTATGAAAAACGATATGTCGATAGCGAAGGTGGTTGCAATGTTTATGATTGTGGGATGCCATCTGAGTGAATGGTTTGGTGTAA
>OLOD01001967.1_pt1 | contig 11554 bp, 13 predicted proteins | sample 1671921 | NCBI WGS metagenome assembly OLOD01 (sample SAMEA3136626, study PRJEB25190) | human gut metagenome | biome: human gut; feature: human-associated habitat; material: faeces | place: Austria | collected 2013
CGTGTAGTTTCCATCATCGAGTAATTCGAACATAGGAAATAAAATTTTAAATATTATTGCATTAGCTCCATTTTTCTGTTCAAGTGTGATCCATCCCTTTACTCGTGCGATAAAGCCTAGTGCCAGCATAAAAAATACTGGAAATAACGTTGTTAAAGCTGCCATAATAATCTCCCTTCATTTATATAATTTCTTCTTTATGAGTTAAATTTTCCCATATACCGGAAATACACTAAACTCTCCATAATTTTTAATTTTATTAATATTTTTTAAAAGCATCATATCTTCATCACTGATAATAAAATCTAAATCCGCATTATTTTGCATATGTCCTGGATCAGCAGTTTTAGGTAGTGGTAAGGTATCTAACTGTAAACAATACTTAATACACAATTGAGGAATTGTAACCCCATATTTATCAGCAATTAATTTAACTTCATTATTTTTTAACATTTCTCCATGACCTACTGGTGAATAAGCTTCAACTAAAATATCATGTGCTTGACAATAATTAATTATATCAAATGGGGTATTAGAAATATGTGCCAAAATTTGATTAACCGCAGGTTTTATTTCACAATTATTTAAAATGTTTTCAATATCTACGATTTCAAAATTTGATAAACCGATTGCTCTAATTTTCCCCATTTTATAAAACTCTTCCAGTGCTTTCCAAACATCTATATTTTCTTTAAAATAATGATTTTCTTCTCTGAATTTTGTCCATGGTTGTGGTGCATGAATGATCATTAAATCAATATATTCAAGCTCTAATCTCTTTAATGAATCAATAATAGATCGTCTCGCTTCTTCATATGTTTTAAAATCTGCTTGAATCTTTGTTGTTATAAAAAGATTCTCTCGCTCAACACCACAAGTTTTAATTCCAATTCCAACACCATTTTCATTCTCAAATCCTTGGGCAGTATCGATATGGCGATACCCTAGTTTAACAGCTTTCTTTACTGCATCAGCTACTTTATTATCAGCAATTTCCCAAGTTCCTAACCCTAATTTAGGTATTTCTACCCCATTATTTAATTTATAATTTTCCTTTAAGATCATAATTTTTCCTCCATTATTTTTTATCAAATATTCCTGCCTGATTGAGTGTTCTAGTTAAATAATCTAAACAATATAATTTCTCTTGACCATCTCGAATCTTTAATAATAATTCAGCTCTTTGGCTTAATAAAATATTTTTACTTTTTTGAAAATATTCTGAGTTAATACTTTCAATAAATTCATTGATTTTTTCCGTATCCATACCAGCATCGAGCAGTGCTATAACAATTTCTTTTTCACTAATTTTCTGCACATTCAATTTAACCATCTCCTTTCAAGCCGTTTTATTCTACACTTATAATTATCAATAAAAGCCATGAAAATACAAATACTTATATTTTATGGTTTTCCATGCTTTTTATTTATGCAAAAAACTGTATCGTCATCTTTATATGACAATACAGTTAATCATTACTTATAAAATTAAATACTCAATTAATCTAAATCTTGACCATTACTTTGTATTACTTTTTGATACCAATAGAAAGAATCTTTAGGACTACGTTTCATCGTTCCAGTTCCATCATCATGTTTATCAACATAGATAAAACCATAACGTTTTCTCATTTCACCAGTGCCTGCCGAAACTAGATCGATACAGCCCCAAGTCGTATATGCAATTAAATCAACACCATTATTAATTGCTTTATCCATAGCCAAGATATGATCTCGATAATAATCGATACGATAATCATCATGGATTGTTCCATCTTCCTCAACTGTATCAAAAGCTCCTAAACCATTTTCTACAACCATCAATGGCCTTTGATAACGATCATAAATCATTTCAAGATAATATTGTAATCCATCTGGATCAAACGCCCATCCCCAATCAGAATATTGAAGATATTCATTTCGTGCTCCTGTTGTAAAGTTTCCACCTACTGCATCAGCAATCTCATGAGTTGTAATCAAAGAAGACATATAATAAGAGAAAGTATACATATCAACAGTACCTTCTTTTAAATCGATTAAATCTTGTTCTGTAATATCTAATTTAACATTATGTTCATCCCATAAACGTTTAGCATAAGTCGGATATTTACCAAAACATTGGACATCACCGCAATAGAAGATTGATTTTTCCCATTGATGACGATTTGCTAAAACATCCTTAGGATCACATGTTGCTGGATAACTTGTAATACCGCAAATCATACAACCAATCTTATTTTCGGAATCAATTTCATGACCTATCTTAACCGCATGAGCACTTGCAACAAATTGATGATGTAAATGTTGATAAGCACGTTGATAATCCTCTTCTTTAGCCTCATAGAATAAACCTAATCCCATGATTGTATTATTAATTTCATTAAAAGTTAACCAATATTTAACTAAACCTTTAAACTCTGTAAAAACTGTTCGTGCATAATGATCAAAAAACTTGATCAACTTTCTATTTGACCATCCTCCATATTTTTCAATTAAATATAAAGGTGTATCAAAATGCCAAATTGTAACTAAAGGCTCAATATTATATTTTCTTAATTCTTTAAAGACATCTCTATAGAATTCAATACCTTCTTGATTAGGTGTTTCTTCATCTCCATGAGGATAAATTCTAGACCAAGAAATAGACATTCTAAACATCTTGAATCCCATGTCTGCAAATAATTTAATATCTTCTTTATAATGATGATAGAAATCTGTACCTTCATGATTTGGATATAGATAATCATCTAAACATGCATAATGATCTCCGCCTTCTGGTAAAGCATCATCAAAATGAACTTGTGGTGTTGCATGAGCGTTTCCATCTTTATCGATCCAAGTTACTTTTCTTGGTTCTTTAACACTTCCACCTGTTGTAAAATCTGTTAAAGCTGGACCTCGTCCACCTTCATTCCATCCACCTTCATATTGGTTTGCAGCTGTTGCTCCTCCCCAGAAAAATCCTTCTTTAAATCCCATTTGAATTCCTCCTTTATCATTGATTACTATTATATTCATTTTTATGTATTCGTTTACATTTTTTCATAATATGAAACATAAAAAGAGAAGATTTAATAATCTCCTCTTGTATGAAATTCTTTTTTGTTTCCAGTTACTTGATGTCTTTCTTTAAGTTTATTTTGAATATCTTCTAAACTGACACCTCGATCATTCATTAAAACAAAAGTGTGGAATAATAAATCAGATATTTCTCCAACCAATTCTTCTTTATTATCATTTTTTGCTGCAATAATTGTTTCGCTTGCCTCTTCACCCACTTTTTTACAAATCTTATCAACCCCTTCATTCAATAAGTAATTTGTATAAGATTTTTCAACTGGATGAATCTTACGATCAGCAATTGTTTTTTCCAATTCTCTAAAAATATCTCTTGCATCATAAGCTTGTACTTCATTAAAGAAGCATGAATAAGCCCCAGTATGACAAGCCGCTCCTGTTTGTTTAACATAAATCAATAAAGTATCTAAATCACAATCTAAATACATTCCTTTAATATCTTGAAAATGTCCTGATTCTTCTCCTTTATGCCATAACTTTTGTCTGCTTCTTGAATAAAAAACAGTTTGTTTAAGTTCTAACATTTTATCATAAGCTTCTTCATTGACATAAGCTAACATTAATACTTCTTTTGTTTGATAATCTTGGACAATTGCTGGAATTAATTCCATTTTATTAAAATCTGGTCTCATTATCTTGTTCTCCTTACATTTATACCATGTTTTTTACATTCATTTCTTACATCTTCAACAGTTGCTTCATTAAAGTGGAAAAGTGAAGCCACTAATGCTGCATCAGCATTTGTTTTTTCAAAAACATCAATAATATCTTGAATACTTCCACAACCACCTGAAGCAATAACTGGAATATCAACAGCCTTACAAACAGCATTAAGCATTTCAATATCATAACCTGCTTTAGTTCCGTCAGCATCCATCGAAGTAAGCAATACTTCTCCAGCACCTAAACTTTCGCATTTTTTTACCCATTCAATTAAATCTAAACCTGTATTTTCTCTTCCACCTTTAACGTAAACATCCCATCCACTTTGGTCTTCTCTTTTTTTGGCATCAATAGCAATTACTACACATTGAACCCCAAATTCATCAGCTGCTTCTTTAATTAGTTGAGGATTAGCAATTGCTGCAGAATTAACAGAAACTTTATCAGCACCTGAGGCAAGAATCATTCTAAAATCATCTAATGTTCTAATTCCACCTCCTACTGCTAGAGGAATTGTTAGTTCTGAAGCCCCGCGTTCAATAATATCTTTCATAATGCCTCTATCTTCATAAGAAGCTGTAATATCCAAAAAGACAACTTCATCTGCACATTGTACGTCATATTTTTTAGCAAGTTCAATAGGGTCTCCAACATCTTTTAACCCAACAAAATTGACTCCTTTAACCACTTTTCCATCTTTGATATCCAAACAAGGAATTATACGTTTTGTAAGCATTTGATTGTCTCCTTTAAATCAATTTTCTTTTCATAATAAGCTTTTCCGACGATACATGCATAATAATCTTTTTGAGCAACTTTTTGAATATTATCAAAATCTTTAATTCCTCCAGAAACAACAAATTGAATTTGACTGTTTCTAGCGATTTCATCATACATTTCAAAATTTGGTCCTGTCAAAGTTCCATCTTTAGAAATATCTGTTGCTACAATATAACCAACACCAATAGATTCTAAATATTGAATAAATTCAATATAAGGCATTTGACTTGTTTCTAACCATCCTGCTGTAGAAACAAAACCATTTTTAACATCTACACCGACAACTATTTTCTCTCTACCATATTGTTTTAATACTTCTTTTAAAAATTCGGGGTCTTTTAAAGCTGCAGTTCCTAAAATAACACGATCAATTCCTACTTCATCTAAATAGAGTTGAACTGTTTTTAAATCACGGATTCCTCCACCAAGTTCTATTTTCATTTTTGTGCTATTTCTAATTTTTTTTATCGTTTCTAAATTTTTAGCAAAACCATCTTTAGCACCATCTAAATCTACAACATGTAAATAAATGGCTCCTGCTTTTTCAAAAGTTTGAGCAAGTTCTTCTGGATGATCACTATAAACCGTTTTTTGATTATAATCTCCTTTAAATAAACGTACTGCTTGTCCATCTTTTAAATCTATTGCTGGAATAACTAACATTCGACCATCTCCTTAAACGCAAGTAATATTTTATGCCCAACCATTCCTGATTTTTCAGGATGGAATTGGCACCCAATGACATTTTTATTTTGCACTAAAGCTGTAACTTTAGTAGTTCCATAATCTGTATACGCTACAAGATTTTCATCTTTACAATGTGCCATATATGAATGTACAAAATAAACATCATCATTTTCATGTACATATTTCAAAATTGGTTGATGATTTGTTATATGTAATTGATTCCATCCCATATGAGGAATCTTTTCATCAATATCCATATAACGTACTGAACCTGGAATAAATCCTAGTCCTTTTGTTTCTTTTACTTCATACCCTTTTTCAAATAAAATTTGCATTCCTAAACAAATCCCAAGAATAGGAATTCCTGCCTCTTTTCGCTCTGTTAAAATATCAACTAAATGATACTTTTCTAAATTCTTCATCGCAGTAGGAAAAGTTCCTACTCCAGGTAAAACAATTCCCTTAGCTTCTTTAATAACTTTTTCATCTCTAGAAACAACCGCTTCAAGTCCAATTCTTTTAAAAGCACCGACAACACTTTTTAAATTTCCTACATTGTAATCAATAATAACAATCATTTATAAAACTCCTTTTGAAGAAACAATCTTATCTTTATTTTTTTCATCAATGCGTACCGCCTCCTTTAAAGCTCTTCCAAAAGCTTTAAAACATGCTTCGATTACATGATGAACATTATTTCCATAAGCCTCATTTAAATGCAATGTTGCATTCATATTATAAGCAACCGCTCTAAAAAATTCTTCTGTCATTTCACTTTCATAATTTCCTAAATTAACTTTAGGAATATCTACATTAAAAACAAGGAAACTTCTTCCTGAAATATCTAAATTGCATGTTACTAATGCTTCATCCATAGGAATTGTAAAATGTCCATAACGTGTAATACCCTTTTTATCACCTAAAGCTTCTAAAATAGTTTTACCTAAAGCAATTCCCATATCTTCAACGCTATGATGACTATCTACTTCTAAATCACCATGACAAATCATTTTGATATCCATTTCACTATGGAAAGCAAGCAAAGTCAACATATGATCAAAAAAACCAATCCCTGTTTGAATCTCTGCTTTCCCTGTACCATCTAAATTAATTTCTAAACTAATTTGTGTTTCATTTGTATTTCTTTCTAGTTTAGCTTCTCTCATGATTATTCCTCCTCAAAACGTACAGCAATACTATTTGCATGCGCATCTAAACCTTCACTTTTTGCGAAAGTTTGGACATCATCCTTAAATGTTTCTAATACTTCTCTTGGATAATAACTATATGATGAATATTTAACAAAATCATAAACACCTAAAGCTGAATAGAATTTAGCTGTTCCTCCTGTTGGTAAAACATGGTTTGTTCCTGACATATAATCACCTAGAGGTTCTGGAGAATATTCACCAAGGAAAATAGAACCTGCATTTTTAATAGAAGGAAGTGTATTAACTGGATTTTCTACTAAAACTTCTAAATGTTCTGGTGCTAGATAATTAGATACATCAAAGGCTTCTTTTAAATCTTTAACAAGGATTGCTCCTCCATAATTTTTAAGAGATTCTTCAATAATTTCTTTACGTGATAAATAAGCCATTTGTCTTTTGAGTTCAACATTGACTTTTACAACAAGTTCTTTACTTGTTGTAACAAGCATGGCACTGGCAAGTTTATCATGTTCAGCTTGTGACATTAAATCAGCAGCAATATATTTAGGATTTGCTTTTTCATCAGCAATAACTAAAACTTCGCTTGGACCTGCCACCATATCAATATCGACAACCCCATAGCTTAATTTTTTAGCTGTCGCAACAAAGATATTTCCTGGTCCTACGATTTTATCTACTTTTTCAATTGTTTCTGTTCCATTAGCGATAGCAGCAACTCCTTGTGCGCCACCAAATTTATAAATGGTATCCACTCCTGAAACTTTTGCAGCAGCGACAATTACTGGATTGACTTTTCCATCTGCTTTAACAGGTGTAATAATGACTAAATCTTTAACTCCAGCAAGTTTTGCAGGAATGGCATTCATTAAAACAGTTGAAGGATAAGCCGCTGTTCCACCTGGAACGTATAAAGCAACTCTTTCAATTGGTCTTACCATTTGTCCCATGATCACTCCGTTATCTTTATATAATGACCATGATTTATCAATTTGATTTTTATGGAATTCTGTAATTTGTTGTTTTGTTCTTTCAAGGATTCTTATGTAATCTTGATCCACTTGTTTTAAAGCTTCTTCTTTTTCTTGATCTGATACCACAAAATCACTTTCATCTTTTATTTGATAGCCATCAAATTTTTGACAATAATTAATTAATGCCTGATTTCCATTTTTTCTAATATCATTAATAATCTCATTTACAGCATTATTAACTTCAATTGAAATTTCTTCTTTTCGATTATTTAATTTTTGTGCAATTTCTTTTAAATTCCCATCATATTCAATTACTTTAAGCATCTTAATTTCCCCCTATTACTTTTTCTAATTGATTTACAATATTCATAATTTCATCCTTCTTAAATTTAAAAGCTACCTTATTAACAATCATTCTTGTTGAAATATCACTTACTTTTTCAATTACTTCTAAACCATTTGCTTTAAGAGTTGAACCTGTTTCAACAATATCAACGATTGCATCAGAAATCCCTGTCACTGGTCCTAGTTCAACAGAACCTTCTAATTTAATAATCTCCACATCTTCTTGTTTAGAAGCAAAATATTTTTTAGCAACATTTGTATATTTGCTGGCAATCTTTTTACGACGATTAAATACTTTCTTTCGATATTCTGGATAAGCAGCTACTGCGAAATAACATTTTCCTATTTCTAGATCAAGAAGTTCATAGTAATCTTCAAAATCTACATCATCCAACGTATCCTTTCCTACAAAACCAATATCAACAATCCCATGTTCCAAAAAAGTAACAACATCATTGGGTTTACCAAAAATCATTGAAATTCCATCTTTTGTTTCAATTAATAATTCTCGATCTTTATTAAAAATAGGATCCATATCAAAACCTGCTTCTGCAAGCAGTTTACATACTTGTTTTTCGATTCTTCCTTTAGTAATAGCTATTTTAATCATGTTACTCTCCCTCTTTTTCAATGGCTTTTAAAATATGATTCATATGAAAGCAGAACCCAACAGCTGTTTTATCAACATTAAATCTAGGAAGCAAATCATCATAACGTCCTCCTGATAAAATTGGATTTGCACTTTGATCACTATATCCTTTAATCATAAAGCCTGTATAATATTTCATGGTTGGAACCATTCCTAAGTCAAAAATAATTCCTTCTTTACTATCTAATGATTCATAAAGATCTTTTAATTCTTGTAATGCCCCTAACAAAACAGAATCTTGACATTTATCCATCATTTGATGAAGTAAATCAATATTTCCAAAACATGTTGGTAAAGATAATAGCAATTGATTCAAGCTTTCTTCAAAATCATTTTTAGAAACAAAACGTTTCATTTCACTAATATCTCTTAATCTTAAAATATCTTCAAGTTCATTTCTTTGGTTTCCAACTAATTCTAATAAACGATTATAGAATTTAGCAGAACCTAATTCCAAAAGAATATTTTTTAAAGAAATTCCTGGTAATGATTCTTGAATCATTGTCATGACTTCCTTATCTCCTTGAAGCCCAGGTTTATTCATTAACTCTACACCACCTTGGAAAAACTCACTACTTCTTCCTTTATGCATTGTTTCTTTACGATAAACTTTTCCAAAATAACTATAGCGTGCTTCACCTGTATTGGCACTATTGGCATATAATCTAGCTAGTGGTATTGTAAAATCTAAACGCATGGCAACGTTTTTACCTTCGTGATTGATATATTGAAACATCTTATCAACAGTAAAACCACAATCTAGTTTTGTATATAAATCAACATATTCAAATGATGGCATTAATACTTCATTGTATCCATGATTTGAAAAAACATGTCGTAAATGATTTTCAATTTCCCTTAATTTTTCAACGTTGGTAATAATTGCATCTATACTCTCTTCAGGTATTAAATATTTAAACTCTTCCATAAAAATCCCCCTTTATTAAAAAAACGAGTCATCTAATGACTCGTTTCAACATCATTAGATACAGCTTAATTGTGATAGACAAAATGGGCTGTATCATAAATGATATAACCCTACTTTTTCCAATGATGGTGATGTAATTGTGTGTTATTTAGTATTTTCATAGTAATCACCTCTTGTTGTGCTTTATTCTAGCATAGATTGTATACAAAGAAAAGATAATTATGTATTTTTACGAAATATTTTATACTTTAAATACTTTATTGTATGCAAATCATAAGTTGTAATTTTTAATTTTTTGATAATTGATTGTATACAATTTTTATCGTGATAAAACACTTCTTGTAGTATTTTTATTATCATGATAACTTATTTATATGATAACTTTTTCTTAATTTATTCATTTATTATTATTAAAGATGTATGATAGCCCTAGGAGGATATAACAATGGAATATATTGAAAGAGTATTAACAAACTTAAAAGCTAAAAATACTGATCAACCAGAATTTATCCAAGCTGTTGAAGAAGTATTAGAAAGCTTAGAACCAGTAATCAAAGCTCATCCTGAGTATGAAGATATGGCTATTTTAGAAAGATTAACTGAACCAGAAAGAACTTTAATGTTTAAAGTACCTTGGATGGATGATCAAGGTAAAGTTCAAGTAAACAGAGGATATCGTATTCAATTCTCTAGTGCTATTGGACCTTATAAAGGTGGTTTAAGATTCCACCCTTCTGTTAACCTTGGAATTATTAAATTCTTAGGATTCGAACAAATTTTCAAAAACTCATTAACAACACTTCCTATCGGTGGTGGTAAAGGTGGTTCTGATTTCGACCCACAAGGAAAATCAGATGCTGAAGTTATGAGATTCTGTCAATCATTCATGACTGAATTATATCGTCACATCGGTCCTAGCGTTGACGTACCTGCTGGAGATATCGGTGTTGGTGGTAGAGAAATCGGATATTTATTCGGACAATACAAACGTATTAAAGATGCTTATGAAAATGGTGTTTTAACTGGTAAAGGAATGACTTATGGTGGTTCTTTAATTAGACCAGAAGCTACTGGATTTGGTGCTGTATACTATGGTAAAGAAGTATTAGCTCATTTCAACGATACTTATGAAGGAAAAACAATTGCTGTTTCTGGATATGGTAACGTTGCTTGGGGTGTATGTATCAAAGCTAAAGAATATGGAGCAAAAGTTGTTTCAATTTCTGGTAGAGATGGATACGTTTACGATCCTGATGGAATCAATACTGATGAAAAAATTGATTTCTTATTAAAAATTCGTTCATCAAATGATGTTAAATTAAAAGACTATGCTGAAAAATTCGGATGTGAATTCCATCCTGGTGAAAAACCATGGGGATTAAAAGTAGATATGGCTTTCCCTTGTGCTACTCAAAATGAAATTGGTGAAGAAGAAGCTAAACAATTAATCGCTAATGGATGTAAATACATTATCGAAGGTGCTAACATGCCAAGTACACCTGAAGCAATTGCTTACTTTACAGCAAATGGTGGTACTTTAGGACCTGCAAAAGCTGCAAACGCTGGTGGGGTTGCTGTTTCAGCATTAGAAATGTCTCAAAACTCTATGAGATATAACTGGACAAGTGAAGAAGTTGATGAAAAATTGCATAATATCATGAAATCAATCTTCAATAACTCAGTTGCTGCTGCTGAAAAATATGGATTAGGATTTGACTTAATCAAAGGTGCTAATATTGCTGGTTTTGAAAAAGTAGTAGAAGCAATGATTTCTCAAGGAATCTATTAATAAATAAAAAGAATGGACAGGAGATTAAATCTCTTGTCCATTTTTATATTGATTAAATTTTTTATCTAATTCTTCATAAAACGATGTAGCATTTACTAAATAAATATTTTTTGTATGTTGATTAAATTGTAATTCTATTTGATGTTTCGAATTAAGCGAATATGCTGTTAAATCCTTAAATTCAATCATTTGAGGCATAAAACCAATACCTTTAAAGAAGTATACTAATATACCATCTTCAAAAACAGAAGCATTAAAACGTATTAGTAAAGTAGGAAGTACACCTAAGGCTAGTAATAAGACAACAACTAATTTCATTCGATCATAGCGAAAATGAATTCCAGCATATAAACAAAAAATAAGTAACAAAATAGAAATAAACATCATTCTAATATCTTTATATTTAAACATACTTTTATCTCCTATAAAAAATGATAAAATAAAAAAATGGTGGTTCCGGGCGGAATCGAACCACCGACACGAGGATTTTCA
>OLOD01001969.1_pt1 | contig 11551 bp, 11 predicted proteins | sample 1671921 | NCBI WGS metagenome assembly OLOD01 (sample SAMEA3136626, study PRJEB25190) | human gut metagenome | biome: human gut; feature: human-associated habitat; material: faeces | place: Austria | collected 2013
ACAAGCCATTTTCTGATCATATACTTATGTAAATTTAACATATTAATATCCGAATACAGGAGTGTTATCATTACTTGTTGCTAAACTAACTGCTCCAAAGATTATGGACAATCCATCACAGGCTAACGCTATTGGGATTGCTGGGGGACCAGCTAAACCTATAAAAAACCAGCTACTCCAAAGAAAGCAGATGCTGCTCCCCAAATATCACTTTGGGTAATATTTCCGTCGTCAAGTGCCATATATGCTACAATTGCGCCCACTCCGGCATTAACTCCACCAAAAGCACCTCCTAAAGATTTTAAGACTGTTTTATTATTAGTTATCAATGAGTAAACATCCATTTCTGCAATGGCAAAATTTGCGCCGTAATTAGCAATATTCACAGCTTTGTATATGTTTGAATCTGTAGCCTTTTCTATAACCACTGCAGTTTTATTGTTGATTGAATCTTGTATGGCACTGGCAATCCTCATCCCCCTTGAAATTTGTTGTTCTTCTGTAGACTGTGAAGGAGTATTGGAATGTCCTCCATTACCCCACGTCCAGTCATCATCATAAGGGTTATTCCAATCATTATTACGAGGATCATTGGGGTCGTAATCATTCCAATTATCTGATCCTTCCCAATAGTTTCCATCCGGGGTTACGATTATTGATTATTTCAGGTAAGGTTATGTAATTCTCCTCCCCATAATAATCACCCCCAGTTCGACTTAATACGTCAGGAGGAAGAATTATCTCTTTTTCTCGACTGTTCCTTTGTGATAATAGGTTCATATCTTTGTTAATTTTATCTTTTTGCAAAATTAACTAATGGATATCTGTGAGTAAACACACTAAAGGGTGATTATTGTTGGATTCGTTGAAATGTTGAATACAGAAACACGATGAGAATGCCGGCATATCGGTTAAGCAAGAACAAATCCCTCAGCCTTAGCCGGAGGTAAGGACTGAAACGATAATCAACACCGTAAACGTACATACAACCGACACTCCACAGGGACATAAACCCTCGATGGTGGCTGAACCGATACCTCGTCATCCAGTGTCGGCAAGTGCGCCACGTTTTCCGGCTCTACATCTCGGTATTTGACAATCCACAATAGACAGATCAGGCTTCAATGCTTGGTCTGTCTATTGTTTTATCGTGTCAACACTCAATTTTTGCTAATACTTAGAAACACATCTCATAGTCAGAGTTATACATCTTTCGTATATCAGAAATTTTTAGTAACTTTGCACTATGGAAAAATCTTGAACACATATATGGAAGATATTGATCTTCAGTTCTGGTACGACCTGATTCAACGGTATGGAACTCTTGTCACTTTCAATGAAGGTGAGTATCTTTGTCGTCACGGTGAGAGATCAACGACTTTTGGATATGTTTTATCTGGGAATTTCCACTATGAGATTGAAGGGGTAGACCATAAAAATCACGTCGTTAACAGTGTGTTTTCTGATGCTCTTGTAGGGAATTATCCTGATTGTATGTATGACGGTGTTTCTCTTGTTGATATAAAGGCTGTTGCAAAGTCTTCTGCCTATCTTATGGATGCAACAAATCTTTTGAAACTGTATGAACAAGATCCTAACATTCAAAATCAAGGGCGTTTGTTAATTGAAGGAATGCTACTGTCTTTGAAAAAATTTATGTGGGAATTATTTTAAGGTAAAATCTTGTAGAAGCATTTCTTTTGGTCTGCTTAATTGCGGATAATGAGACTTTGCTATGTAAAATTACACCATAACTAAACATCTATAGATTTAGAGGTCAGATAAGTCATAACAAAATGCTTGTAAAGTACACAAATGATGCAAAAGGGAGACAGTTTAATAACTATCTCCCTTTTGTGTTAGAACAGTATGTGTTGGAGTATGCTTTCTCCCTGAGAATGGGGATAAGGGACAAAACACACAACTAATAATAGAGCGAGGAATATGGCGACTATTATCACTGTGCCCCATCTTACTAATGAGGGTGGGATTTCTCCTAAAAGATTCCGGACTTTTTCTGAGCGAAGCTCTATCTGGTTTTCGTGACTCTCTTTATTATCCATATTAGTTTCCTAATTCAAGTTGGTTTTTTACGAGGTTGTAGTATGCTCCTTTCTTTTCGATTAGAGTAGAATGGTTGCCGGTCTCGACAACTCTGCCACCATCGAGCACAATAATTTGGTCTGCATTTTTTACTGTTGAGAGACGATGAGCAACAACTATTACCGTTCTGCCTTTGTAAAATTCATCCAGATTCTCAACGATTGCTCTTTCGTTTTTTGCGTCAAGGGCATTTGTTGCTTCATCGAGGAATATGAAGTCTGGATTCTTATATACGGCACGGGCTATGAGTATGCGCTGCTTCTGTCCTTGACTCAAACCAACTCCGTCACGTCCTATTTGAGTATTGTATTTTAAGGGAAGTCCCATAACATATTCATGGATATTGGCAATCTGTGCGGCCTGTTCAAGTCGTTCCACATCAATATCACCATCATCCACTGCTATGTTCCGGGCAATGGATTCCGAGAATATAACCCCGTCCTGCATGACTACTCCGCAGTGACGACGCCACCATTTGAGATTATATTCATTGATGTTCCGACCAGCTATTGAAATCTTGCCTGCCATGACAGGGTAATAACCGAGCATAAGTTTGATTAGTGTGGTCTTTCCGCTACCGGACGCTCCAACAATAGCGGTGACCTTCCCGGCGGGAATGGAAAATGAGACTCCATCCAGAGTCTTCTTCAACGCATGTGGGTCATATTTGAAATCGATATTATCTATCCCGACTGATTTCTCATTATCAAAGACAGTTACCCGATTCTCTTTCGTCTCCTCGTTCTTTCCCTCATGAATCTCGTTGATTCTTTCAAGCGAGATTTTTACATCCTGCAAAGAATAAATGAAACTCATGAACTGCTCCACCGGAGAGTTGAGCTGCCCTATGATATATTGCACAGCGAGCATGGAACCCAGTGTCATCTGTCCGTGTATCACGGCGGTGGCCGCCAGCACAATAATTATGATGTTCTTCACCTCATTGATGAATATGGATCCAGCCTCCTGAGTCTGCTGTAGTTTGAGAACCTTCATTTGCACATTGAATAGGTCTGCCTGCGTATCCTCCCATTCCCAGCGACGTCGCCGCTCACAGTCCTGAAGTTTTATTTCCTGTATGGCGGTTATCAACTGGTATGTTTTGTTCTGATTTATTGCCTGTTGCTCGAACAGTTCATAATCTAGGATTTTTCTTCTTCTTAAGAAAGAAGTAATCCAAAATCCGTAACATATACTCCCAGTTGCAAAAATGCCGAATATAAAAGGATTGTATATAAAGAGCACTATACCGAATATTATGAAACTTAGGAAAGTAAACACGATATTTAGAACTTGCCCTGTCAGGAAATTCTGTACACGCGAGTGGTCGCCTATTCTTTGGAGGAGATCGCCCATCAGTTTAGTGTCGAAGAACGACATCGGCAGTTTCAACAACTTTATAAAGAAGTCGCTCACTAGTGAGATATTTATGCGCATTGAAATATGGAGCAAAAGCCAACGACGAATAAAGTCTGTGGCGGTACGCCCTATTACAATCATAAGTTCTCCGAGCAGCACGAGCCAAATAAACCCGATATCCTTATGTCTTATGCCTATATCGACAATCCACTGTGTGAGGAACGGCATTATCAGTTGTAGAATACAACCCAATAAAAGACCTATGAAAATCTGAAAAATATGCTTCTGATATTGTTTAATATAACCTAATATAAATCGCAATGACCGCTTTTTTATACCATTGCACTCATTTATTTTGATTATTTTGTGTGGGGGATTGAATATCATTGCAATACCACACATTTCTTCTTTGGAGGATGCGTAGGACCAATGGTTAAATAAATGCTCTCTACTATACGTTATAATGCCTTTTTTGGGATCTGCTATTATATATCTTTTGTCATCTTTTGAAACTTCATATAAAACCACAAAATGGTTTTGTTCCCAATGAAGGATACATGGTTTTGTTATTTCTGCAAGTTTATCAATATTTAGTTTTACACAAAAACATTCAAAGCCATAATTTAATGCCGCCTCTTGCAGAGAAAGTAAAGAAACACCTTCCTTTGTTGCAAAACAAAGATGGTCAATTGTATTATCCGAAACAATTAGCCCATAATACTCAAAAATCATTTGTAGGCATGAAGGTCCACATTTCATCGAATCCTTTTGCAGTCTAAACGGAAATTTCTTCATCAATCCTTAGTCATCAAGCATTTAATTAGACCTTTCATCCGGAGGTAAGTTTCTATATGGTTTGGAGAAGGGCAAAGATACTGAAACATACAGAATCTACAGTTAGAGAAATTTCTAGTAATTGTCCAGTCAAAGGTCCCGTTAAGAAAATCGCCCTTATACGTGTCATATAATTGATTCAATTCTATTATATAATCGCTAGCCAAAGAATAGCATACTTTTCCTTTGGGGAATACATATATTTTACCCCAAAAATTGCTATTTATTAAGTTGTTGATCTTGATTGTTCGATATTTATTGTCAATATTCAACAAATCATCGTTAGATATTGAAAGCAATGACTTTATAAAATCTATGTTGTCGGATGTTAAAACAGGGCATGATTTAATTTGGCAACCAATCTCAGATAGATTGTTCGCATCATAAATGTCTTCATCATTTGTGATTTTGACATAAATCGAATGAATCATGTCCTTTATGAAGATATCAGATTTATCACATGGTAAATCTAACAATAAAGTGTATTTTGTTTTATTTTGTCTAATAAAATCACAGAGTTCGGGGGATGATTTAAGGGTTCGTAATGACAAAATAGGATTGATAGTGACAGCTGGGTATTTTTCAGAAATATAATCAAGAAGATGACAATTAATACCACAGATATTCAATGTCATGTTAGGATTTATATCAACAAGTTTATTGATATAGAGGTCTATATCATTCTTGTCCATTTTAGACAATACGCGGCATATACTGTTATCTGGAATAGATTCAACTCCTGTGATACATTTGATATAATCCCGGCAGTCTTGATTTGCCATATCTACAAATATCGTACAATTGGATATGAACCTTCCGATATTATATTTGGAATAGATAACAGACTTTCTGTACGCCTCAATTCCAGAGACTTCATTAATCTCAGAATAAAACTGTAAGGGCTGTGACGACGCTGACACAATATCACCCATAAAGTTTTTATTGGTGACGATTATTATAGGTGTTTGTAGATCCTCTTCTGCAATTTTTACGGTTCTTTTTGGAGAAGAAAGTAAGCTTAGTCCAATTTTTATTGATTGGATGTCTTTAAATGTGAATGCCTTATCATCAAGCAAATTGATAAGAATTATTCCACTTTCGCAGCCTCTTATATATACATACGGCTCTATGTAGAAATATAATGATTTCTTCATGACTATATAATTGACACAGTTCTAATAATATTGCGTAGGATATCCGGTTCCTTTTCAAAAAAGGTTATGAATTCCGCAATATTTCTTGGTTTTGTTCGATTACAAATCTCATATCCATTTAGATCAGACACAACACAAACGGAACAGAAGTCTTTTGCTTTGCAACCGGTGCAAATCCGTTCATATTCTTTTAGTATTTGATTATATTGAGAGACTACACAGTCAATGTCAATTTCAACTTTGCCATCGGATATTCTCCCAAAATCAAATTCATTGCCAATCCTTTCGCATGGGAATATGTTTCCATTGACTGAGATGAAAATTTTCCTAGAGAACGGAATACACGTTTTAGTCGGTATTTCGAGATCTTTATGATTTTTAGTCCTAACAAAAGGTTCGGATAGCGCTTCCAATAGGCTTGTAGAATATGTTCTCATGAGTGTATTGAAAGCCCATTTCTCGTATCGGTGTATATCTGGAGACTGGTTTTGATATTCTCTTTTTTCATTATCGGACATTAATGAAAATTCTTTTGTCTTTGAATGAAATATCTTTAAGAATTCAGAACGCTTGGATTTTGCAATTCCAAAAACATTTAGTTCATTTGTCATTGGTTGTTTTTGGTATCTTGCATAAATATAATCGCTCGCTTCTTTTACGGAGTTGCGATTGTGCAATACACTGTTAAATTTTACATTCCTTATAAAGAACGTAGGATAAACCCTGTACAATTTATCCACATTTGCAATCACTGTATCAAAGGAGCATTTTCCATTCTTAAAAACCCGATATGAGTCGTTATATTTATTCCCATCTAGACTAACAAGAATTTCAAAATCATTGTCCACGAGAAATTCCATGTATTTATCCAAAAGGACAGCATTTGTAGTCATAGAAAAAATAATCCTTTTATTTTTAATAGGATTATTTTTTACATAATCCACAGCCTCTTTGATTAGGGGGAAGTTGCACAACGGTTCTCCTCCATAAAACGAGATGCGCAGGAAGGTACATCCTTTGTTGGAGGAGTTTTCCCAAAGATTTTTTAGATAATTGTATAATGTTTTGAAAACATCAAACGGCATATCTTGATTTTCTCTTGCATCATAATTGTCATAGAAATGGCCATAACCACAATAATAACAATCAAGATTGCATTTATCTGTCACTTCAAATATTATTTGATGCGTATTATTTATGGCTTCCTTAATATCTCTTGGTTCTAATAATCGATAGTTATATACTTGGCGATCTTCATCAATAAGTCCCAAATGTGATAAATATTTAGCCTTTTGGGAATAATAAGATGAATTATTTTCGTGTGACATATATGAACTCGGAACAAGGGAAAGATACCCAGTCCTTTGTTCATATATGTATTTACTGCCAGAGGCCGATGTTATTATTTCCATATTATTTTTCTAATGGATTGTAATATTGTGACCAGTCTTCGTTTAGGCGATGGAAGCCTTGTTCACTATTGTCCATAATTATAATCCGTGCGCCGGTATTGCGGACAAAAGATCCTGCATTTTGGTACATTTCTCGCTCAAACCTTTCCCAATCATCTTTCTTCATGGTCTTTCTGTTCCATTCGTAACGAATGATTGGTTGTGGATTCTGTGTAAGACCTTCAGCCTCAAAAATGAAATCATGGTCGACATCTTCCGCCTTAAGAATTAGTCCCTTGACTCCGTTAAGCTTCCAAGGACCATAAGGGAGTGGAATATCATTGGTATAATAGACTTTCCATTCCCGACCTCCATAGCTGCATTTAGCAGCATGACAATGGTAGCCCATCACAGTTGCTATATCATCAGGAATGTATTCCCAATTTGGGGCAGCGGTGTTTTCTGTGTATTCAATCACCTGTGAAGTGTAAGGAATACGGTTGGTGACGATGGTCGTTGAGTCTCCGTGATTTACAAGAAGGTCAAATCCCACATAGTTTTCTGGTATAGTCTGAAACTGCATTGTGGTTTTGAGCTCTTTCGTGTTCTGAATATCAAGGTCTCGAAGATTACGGCTGAAGAAAGCGTTATTCTTACGTCCAAGCTGGAGGTCCATGAGGTCGTCATGGCTGAGAGAATCATCTTTCTCGGTTGCCTTGTATTTGAAACGATATGTTATCGTGAGATAGCAAGTGTCAAGGGTTTGTGACCTGTCTGTATCTTCATGGGCGAGTGTGAAGGTTGGAGTATCCATGGCGTAGGTGACAGTAACCTGTGCGGTGACATTTACGTATGTAAACATCAGGATGGACACTAAGACTATAAGAATTTTTTTCATATTGATGAAGTATTTGGTTGTTAAAGATTCTGTGTTTAGGATATTCGAAATCTCACTCCAAACATGATTGTTCTGCCTCGCAGATGGTATTGGCTTGAGTATTGAATGATTCCATTGTCGTTGAACCGACGGAAATTCCTGCTGTCTAACAAATTGTTGCATTGAAGTGACAATATGGTATTCCCTATCGAATATTCTATGTTACAATTAAGGAATGTGTTGTTTCTGTAGTTCGTTGAGTAATCGTTATAATAATACATCACCGACGGCATTAAACTCAAATTCTTACAAGGCCATAATACCAAAGAAGTTATGTTTGCAAAAGTATGCTTTGCATTTCCGTTAGATAATCCGTCGGTATATGTCTTAGAGAGCGAGAATTCATTCGATGTATCGAATGTAATCCACCGGTCGAACGAAGCGTTGAAAGAAATTTTCGCGCGAAGATAATTACTCCGTCCTCTGTGCATGACGTCATCAACGTAAAAATCACTTTGGCTTGTGCCAACGCTAAATGATTGACTTATTTTGGAGTTCCACTTGAAAAACCCTTTGGAAAATGTCTGATCCCCCTGCCAGATATTACTGTTTGTTGCATAAGGCAATCGTATGTATTCAATGATGTCATCCACAATCTCATATCCGCTTGAAAGGCTATTGTGTGCGTAAGCATGGGTTAACGACAATCCACCAAACAACATATCAAGCACACTTGTGTAATTCGCATTTATAGATGTCTTGACTGTCCTGTTAATTTTGGATTCAAGACGATAAGGATTAGAGATAGTGGTACGGTAGTCTATATATCGGCGTTGTACCATTAATGATAGTGGTGCTGGCATAGATTCTTCGCAGGTTGAAGTCAAAGAAAACGATAATCGTTCAGAGGGTTTAAATGTGATATTGGTATAAGGCTTGATAGATAAGAATGTCTTGTTATACTCCCATGTATCATCAGCTGATGCATAATATTCAATACCGACCGGAACATATATTAACCACTGAAATTGCTGGCCGCAATGCCAAAATAGTTTTGGCGATACGTGTGCGCCAAGTTGCCATGTCCGTTGATTGCCCGAATCGAGGTTGCCGGACAAGTCCAATCCTGTTTTGGCTTGCTGCCATCGGGCGTTAAAACCACAGTTGAGATTGAACATGAAATGAGGTACGGCCACAGATACGACCGAAGCTGCTCCATCAGTGGCGAAATTTCGCTGACTTACTATCTGACACATTCCTATATCTGGCAATCGTAACGAGCCTTGCCTATCACTAAAATTGACATGCAGAGTCGCTTCGCCAATTGCCCCCCGTTTTGTCGCATAGCTTATTTTCAGTACATCATCGATGTTGAATGTGTGACCTGAAAAGTACTGTTGGATCAGTTCGTTTATACTGCCATTGCCATATGGGAATGATGCGCTTGTAGAAAAAGTGTTTTTAATATAACGTTTTTTGTCATTTAGCTTATACACCACATTGGCTCCTACAAAATGCTGATGCATATTTGTTCGATTGGATTCATCTATGACGTACCGAGAAACGCTGTCTGTCAAATAGGTTGTTTGCTCAGAGGCATCTCTTTTTTCCTTGTCATAGAGATAATTTAGGTTAAAAGCCAGCGTTCGGTTCTCATTCAGTTTGAAAAGTTGATTGACTGATAAGCTCTGCGAATTATTAAGATAGACATATCTGTCATTGAGGTTTGGAGAATCCGGGAAAAGTATCCCTGTGCCAAATGCTGAATTTGATGTGACAGGTGCTCCAACATCTTGTCGCAGGTCATTACCGATGTTATTGGTCTTGTAAACAGAAATATTTTGAGATTTACGCCGAAAATTCATTAAGGTAGCGGAAGCATCCCATGACAAAGTCGGTTGGCTGCCAATCGCTGCCTGAATTGTGGATGACCATATACCGAGGGCACTTTGTTTCAACTTGATATTCATTGCAGGAGTATTGCCGCTTTTTATACCTTGCAGCAATTTCATATCCTGATGATTCTGTAATACCTGTACAGCACCGATGTCATTGGCATCAATATTCCTTGTTGCCACACCATAATTACCGCCAAGCATATCAAGACCTTCGATATAAAACTCATTTATCCATTGTCCGTTATAGGTAATTTGGCCATCCGCTTTTACTTCAATTCCGGGCATCTTGCGCAGAAGGTCTTCAAGCGTCTTATCGTTTTTGCTCCTATATGTAGCTGGCGAATAAGAAATTGTATCTCCAGATTGTCGGATTTTTTTTGCAGTGACTACGACCTCCTTTAACTCAAGAGCATTGATTATCGAATCAAGCTGCTCGTTTGCTTGCTGCGCCCAAACAGGCACAGCAAGCAATATAAGAGACAGAACGCTCAAAATATTTAAACGAGCAGCCATATACATATTACCTTAGATTGTAATGAGTTCATTTGTGGCTCGATGAGCATTTGAAGCTCCGCAATCAGTGCAGTCTGCATCCGATGTACGTGCCTCATTGTCCCCTTTGTTAAACTCCACTTTCACGGGAGTTACAGGACCGACACAGACGCAGCCACAAACCTTGTTTGTGCTGGAGACGCCTCCTTTTAAGGTGGCAATCTCTTCCTTTTGTAGCATGTCTAATGCTAAGAATGATTGTTTTTTCATTGCTTTGGTTGTTTGTGTGAGTATTGGCATAAATTTATGCGTTAATTGGCCATTATTTCAGTTTTGATATTATTGTTTTTGAATCTTGTTGCAAAGATAACTATTCGTTAATCGCATTTGAACCACCCAAAAGGGTGATTATTGCTGGCAAACCAATGTGAAATGTGTTGTTTCACCCTTTCAAGTGATAAAATTGGATGAATCGTATAGATATTTGTTTCGGTTATAGAAGCTCATCATTGCTTCTGATGTGGAATAGACCGGGATTGTCTCTGATGCAAGATAGTTAATCGATGGGGCGAGTTGCGACACGATTATTCCAAGCTTGCCGAGAACATTAAAAAGTTTTCGGTCAACCTCTGCCAATAAACATCCCGTGACTTCATTAACTATGGGATATATCGCATAAATCATCAGCGTTCTCATTAAAAGGATAGTTGAAAACGCTCCTTCTTTGCTTATCGAGAACCTTCCAATATGCCAGAATGCCGTTATCTCATTGCTTATCGCAAGATTGAGAGGGTCAAGACCAAACAGGTCCTCAAGTGGCAATTTTGCGATTCTATCCCATTGGGTTATTCTTATAGAACCTACAATTTTCCCCGATTTATTTCGGGCGATTAAAATCCGGGATTGGTTTATCAGTCCTTTTTCTTCATTATACACGTGGTCAACTTCTTCTTTGGGAATTACGGCATTCAATTCCGAATGATGACTGTAGTTTTCCCGAACAACAAATTCGGCCAGTTCGTAAAGGACAGCTTCATCTGACTCATAGATAGTGTATCCTTTTCCTGCAATTAAAAATTGTTCCATGATTAGTTTTTTCTCGCAAAACAACATCATACAGACTCAAAAAAACTCACCCAAAAGAGTGAAAGTGCATATTCAATGGTTTTTCTCCGAACGATTTCACCCCAAAGGGTGTTAATTTATAGAAAGGTTACGACCGTAATCTTATTTTTATTATCTTTGCAAAGGTAAGAACTTCTAACAAAGCCGGCAATGGCTAAAAATAACCATTTTGGCAAATAATTTCTGCAAACTCGATTCGCTTCTAAAGGAACAGGCCGTGCATGATTCAGGCCGAACCTTTCCTGATGTCTACGGATATGCCCGCAGCATGTCTGAGGTCGAAAATGTAGTAGCTGTCGTGAGCGACCTCAGTCTGGG
>OLOD01001972.1_pt1 | contig 11541 bp, 10 predicted proteins | sample 1671921 | NCBI WGS metagenome assembly OLOD01 (sample SAMEA3136626, study PRJEB25190) | human gut metagenome | biome: human gut; feature: human-associated habitat; material: faeces | place: Austria | collected 2013
GGTTCTGCTGTCGACGTCATAACTTCCGTGGGTCATCCATGCGGTAGCGTGTCCCCAGAATACGAGTCCATAATCGGAGGCAGGTGCATATTCTTTCATGTCTGAGAACACTTCGCGCATTCGATCGGCCTCGACCGAATAGATGGCTGGATCGTCGGGATAGGTCTTGAGGGTATCGAGTCCCTGTTCGGTGACTTCAATCAGCAGCGGGACATTTCCTCGGTCTGTCCCCGGGCGGTTGTGGTAGACGAGCAGTCTGCCACCGTTGAGACCGCCATCCGCAGCGCCTTTCACCATCTCGTTGAGGTCTGCGCGGTTAAGCTGGTTGTATGAGCCTAAATTGTTGTCGGCTACCATATAGACGAGAACCGTGCGTTCGACGGGTTCATCAGGCTTGGGGGCGGGCGACGGTTCGTCCGTATCATTGCAAGCCGTAAATTGGCAGGCAATTATTACTGTAAGTAAAATATTCAGAAGCTTTTCGATCATTTCGGACTGTTGTGACGATTTTTAGGAGTGTAAAAAAACAGTGGGTGGCATTATAGGATTGAAAAATACTTTCGATTAATCACATAAGAGTTATTTCTGCTGAATGAGGTCGAAAGGTCCTTGGAGGATACCTTGATAAATGCCAGTGACATAGTTTGCAAAGTTAGGATTTTTCTTGGCAGCTCAGCGTCTATTTCATGATTTTTAACGACTGCTGAAATCATTGATGAAAAGGGATAATAAGAGATTTCCTGAAATTTTTGTCACAAATATGGCGACCGGCTGTCAATTTGTATGTTCATCTCTATCACAATTCAACAAAAATGAAAACAGTTTTTTCAGAATTTGCCGGAAGACTCGGCTGTATAATCGCTTATGCTTCAGTTGCGATGATGGTTTTTCCATATACCTCATCGGCTGTCGCTCAGGACTCATCTGTCCCGGTCGACACTCTTGCTGAAAGCGTGGGGCTTGGCGAAGTCGTCGTACAAGCACCGAAAGTAATCCATAAAGCGGATATGGATGTGCTTTTTCCTTCAAAAAGTGCAATAAGCCATTCTCAGAATGCAATGGGGCTGTTGAATCACCTGATGATTCCGACTCTGAATGTAAACGAGATGGCCGGTTCGGTCAAAAGTGGGGGAGAGGATGTCGAGATACGAATAAACGGCCGTCTGGCGAGCGTCGACCAGTTGCAGACAATAGATCCTTCGACGGTGAAACGCATAGAGTGGATTGATAATCCCGGTGTAAGATATGACGGGGCAAACGCAGTGCTCAATGTCGTGGTGTCTAATCCGACGGTCGGAGGTTCTTTCATGGCGCAGGGCATGCAGGCGCTTACGCAGCCGTGGGGAAACGGTTATGCCGACCTCAAGCTTAACAGTGGACGTTCGCAGTGGAGCGTAGGTCTTCAGGGGCGCTATACGAACCACGTCGATACATATCGTGAGTATGAAGAATCATTTACTTATTCCGACGGCACTTCCGTGACGCGAACCGAATCTCCGCTGTCAGGCTACGTGTCTCAGACAAATTTACGTCCGAGGCTGGCATATAGCTATATCAATCCAGACAAGACGGTGGTCTGGGTGGAGATCTCAGCTAATAAGAGCTGGCCGATGGAACGTTCCAATACCGGTCGTATGTCACTGTCTAACAGTCCTGAATCTGTCATTCTATATGAACGGGAATCAACCTCGGGCACTACTCCGCGTTTCAATGCCTATATCGAACAGTCTTTGCCCTCATCACAGACCATAGCGATTGATTTGAATACATCTGTGTTTAACGGCCGTTCGACACATGACTACGTTGAGACCGACGAGGCTACCGGCGAAATTATGACCGACACCTATACGTCTATCAAGGACTGCAACAGGACTCTCAGCGCTGAACTCGACTATGTGAAGAGATGGAACAGAAGCAGACTGACCGCCGGTGTCCGCTACAGCATGGCACGTAACCGTGCTACCCGCGAGTCAGGCTCTGTCACCCGGCAGTATCAGGACCGTACATACATGTTTGCCGAATATTTTCAACAGGTCTCAAAAGTGAGTCTGACCGGTGGCCTTGGGGCGCAATATCTTGATCAGCGTACGAGACATACGGGCAAGGGCACTTTCGGCTGGTCCTTCCGTCCGCGTTTTTCGGCAAGCTATCGTCTTGCCCGCAGCTCGCAGTTCAGACTGAATTTTTCCACATGGCAGACCACTCCGTCCCTTTCACAGACCAATGCGACTCCACAGCAGATTGACGGTTTCCAATATCAGATTGGCAATCCTGACCTGAAGGCATATAACAATTACAGGGCAGCCGTTCAATATAACTTTAATTTCCCGAAGGTGACAGGCCGTCTTGAAGCTCGCTGGACACGTTCGCCACACCAGATAGCCCCCTATATGGTGTGGAAAGACGACAATCTGTTGACATATTTTGAAAATAGCAGGGGATTGACAGCGTGGCGATTCAGTTTTGCTCCTCAGATTGAAATAATCCCGTCAGTCCTTACGGCGAAAGGGTCGTTGAAATATTATATGGCCAAGAGTTCCGGTCGTGGCTATGTCCATAAATGCCATAACTGGAGCGGAGATGTGAGTGTTCTCGCTTATTATGGAAATTTCAGTTTCATGGCCAATTATGAAGTAAATCCGGCTACTCTTTCAGGCGAGACTATTTCAACCGGCGAAAGGACATCGACCATTGCGCTGAGCTATAAATGGAAAGGATTCATGGCCACGGCCGGTATGCTTATGCCGTTTAATCACTACAGCATGCAGACCGAGTTGCTCAATCGCTATAATTCCAATCGTAATGTCTTGCGGAGCAAGGGGTTCGACCGTATGCCGTTCATACAGGTTGCCTATAATTTTAATTGGGGTAAACAGAAGCGCGATGTGTCAAGAATCATTGATGGAGAAGATGATTTACAGCAATCAAAGGCTGCCGGTCGATAATAAAATCAAAAAAAATCATTATTTTTGTCACAAATCAGACGGAAGAATGTCATAAGAGTGATTGCCGTCCCCGGACTATGACGGTCAGTAAGAGAACGAAAATGGACATTGTGACTTTCAAAGAGATATTTATCCCGATGAATCGTCTGCTTTACGGGCAAGCGTTGCGTATGCTTCGCGACCCCCTTGAGGCGGAAGACATGGTTCAGGATGTATATGTCAGGCTTTGGGAGCGACGGTCGGAACTTTCCGGCGTAGACAACCCTCAGGCTTATGCTGTGACAATGTTGAAGAACCGTTGTCTGAACCGTCTGAACTCACAAAGATTCACCGAGGCGATTGACAGCATGCAGTTTGAAAGTGAGTCTGACATGCCATCGGATCAAGTCGAACTTCGTGACCGGGTCGGTGCTGTGATGAATCTCATCGGAGAGCTTCCCGACCGACAGCGTCAGGTAATCCTCATGCACGATGTCGACGGATATCCTAAAGAGGAGATTGAACGTGTCACAGGACTGTCGGCTGACAATGTCAGGCAATTGCTTAGCCGGGCAAGGCGATTTATAAGGAATCATTTTTCCAAAGATTGAAATTGGTAGCAAAAGAATAAAAATGAATACTGACACCATATCCCGTCTCAGAGCGTTGCTTGCAGGCTATTATGCCGGAGAAACGTCTGAAAGCGATGAACGTGAGCTTCACCGTTTGCTCGGCGACGCTTCGCTTCCGGCTGAGTTTGATGCAGACCGGCGCATGATATCGGCAATGTCACTGCTTGCTCCTTCCGATGGGTTTGAAAAGAGGCTATCTGATAAAATTGATCAGATGGCGGCTGATGAAACCGGTCGGGAAAAACGGTCAAACCGTTTTAATATCAGACTGATGTTTCGGGTGGCAGCTTCGCTTGTCGTCGCCGTGGGTGTCGGTGCGACGCTCTTCTTCCACCGGCCGCAGTCAGGCAGCGACCTCACTCCCGAAGAGGCTTATCTACAGACGGAGTTTGCCTTGGCTGTCTTTGCCGATGCCCTCAACAAAGGCTGCGACGGAATCAGGCTGGCCGAAGGTTCTGCGGACGATGAGGTTCAGAAGGCGCTTGCCTCCATTGGGATCATTGTGGATGGAAGCGATATAGTGGAAAACGATAAAACGATATGACAATGAAACGGATATTCATCATCATTATGCTGGCGCTTGCGGTTGCCGTAAACGCACATGCCGATACGTCTCTCTATGAGAAGTGTGAGAAGCAAAAAAGCCTCACCACTGTCTATGTGACCAGAGCTATGCTCGACATGGTTGTCAATACCCAGCCATTGGATGAGAGGACGAAAGCTCTTTTGAGCGAGAACATAGACAATGTGCTTATCGTGACAAGCGAAGCTGACAAGGGCATTGAATTTTTGGCGAAACTACGTAAGGATTTTACCTCTAAGAACGGTTATGAGATGCTTATGCAGATTAACGACGGGAAGGAAAATGTGAATGTCTACCAAAAAAAGATTTCCGCCGGAAATAATCAGTATATCGTTTCTGTCCGAAGTGAAAAGGAATCGGTAATGATTGTCATGGAAGGCATGCTTAAACTTGAAGACATAGTCCGTATGACAGGTGTCATGGATAAAAACAGGGCTAAAAGCAAACTAAAAAGTGCAAAGCCCTCAAAACCTACAAAATAAGAAAACGACAAACTTAATATATTATTTAAATTAATAGACTACGAAAAAGCGATGCGTGCCCGTGAGAGTACGCATCGCTTGTTTTTTACGGAAGCGAGCTTATTGAAAGCCTATTTTTTCTTTTTCAATCGGTCATTGTGGACTTTTATCACGAAAACGATTATAGATGATACAGTCGTGATGAGGTTTGTGATTATAAGAGGCCAGTTGTCGATCATGAATCCTTGGATAACGAAAAATATACTTCCGAATCCAAGCAGAAGGAACGTAGGCATCGCTATGCCGTCTGTGTCGCGTGTGCGGATGGTATATATGGCCTGTGGAAGATAACCGCACACCATGCAGATGGCGGCGGCGTAGCCTACGATGTTGATAATTAGAGGTGACATGATAGGGAAGGTATTAAGTATGAAGTATTAAGTATTAAGTATGAAGTTTTTAAGAGTAGGGAGGCTGTGGAGGAGACATGAGTGGCCACAAAGAAGGCGTTAATGATATTTTAACGTCGAAGGGGTCAGTTATGTTGCCGTTTTTTCTTAATTTTGCAATTTCCCAACCATTCGATTCCGCCTATGCGTTCCGTTTCAGCTTTAAGGCTGCTTTTTATAGTTGTCGTGACCGTCTTTTTGGCCGCATGCGCGAGCATGGGGCGTCCTGAGGGCGGACCGCGCGACATGACTCCTCCTGTTTTCGTGCGTTCGAATCCTCGTCCCGGTCAGTTGAATGTTTCCGGCAACAAGATTATTGTCGAGTTTGATGAAAATGTCGCTCTTGACGATGCTATGAATAAAGTGGTGGTCTCTCCGGCTCAGCGTACAACCCCGGTAGTCAGTGCCAACGGTCGTCGCGTGACTGTCGAGCTTCGCGACACACTTAAGCCTGATGTGACATATACGATCGATTTTGCTGATGCCATAAAGGACCTTAACGAAAGCAATGTACTCGACGGATTTGCCCTTGACTTTGCCACCGGCGATTCCATTGACTCGCTGCGTATATCGGGGATGTTGTTTGAGGCACGGACATTAGAACCGGCACAAGGGATGGTGGTAGGTGTCTATTCGAATCTTTCGGACACTGCCATAAAGACTCTTCCTCTCGAACGCATCACCAAGACAAATCAGCTCGGTCAGTTCACATTGCGCGGACTGAAAGCAGGTACTTACCGTATATATGCGCTCAACGATGTCAACAGGGACTATCATTGGGACCGTTCGGAAGATGTGGCGTTCTATGATGTGACCGTGTCACCGTCGTCAGAACCGGCCCAGTTTGCCGACACATTGATAAATGTGGCTGGTGAGGACTCGATTGTGATGCGTGACGGAACCCGCTTCCTGCCCGATGATGTGTTGCTCACATGGTTCAACGAGGGATATTCGTCGCAATATCTGCGTAATCATGGGCGTTCTAACAAGCATATCATTGATTTTGAATTTTCAGCTAAGGCAGACACTCTTCCGATAATCAAGCTGCTCAACAGCCGGCGCGCAGGTGAGGATATTTCGCAATGGGCCGTGCTTGAAGCCAATCCGGCGCTCGATACGCTCCGATATTGGATTACCGACACTGCGCTCATGGCTATGGATACGCTTATGGTCGAGGCGCGCTATCTGATGACTGATACTCTTGAACAGCTTTCAATGACGGTCGATACCCTGCGGCTTGTCGACAAGGGGGCACGAAACCGTAAGCGTCAGATGGAGAAAGAAGCACAGCAGCGGGAGAAAGAGCGGGAGAAAGAACGAAAGGAACTCGAAAAGCAGGGAGTGAACCTTGATTCGCTGGATGCGGCCGATACTATTCCTCCACGTCCCGAACCGATAAAGTTCAAAGTGACTTCGGCTGCCAATCAGGATGTCCACCGTCCTTTGTTGTTTGCATCGGAAACGCCGGTTGCGACTTTCGATTCCTCAGCTGTAAAGCTGGAATATCTTGTGGATTCGACTTGGTATGCGGTCGATGCCCCGGTAATCAAACGTATTTCACCGCTAAATTCACTGAAGTTCAAGGCTGACTATAAATGGTCGCCCGGAGAGAAGTATCGCCTGACAATCGATTCGGCAGCCATATATGACATTTATGGCCTTGCGAACGATTCGATAGTCCATGAATTTACGGTCAAGAAGCTTGATGAGTATTCGTCGCTATCGTTCAACATAACAGGTCTTGACGGCCGTCCGGCCATTGTCGAGGTGCTTGACGGGTCTGACAAGGTGGTTGCCTCGGCTCCGGTCGACGGAACAATAGGCAAGGTGGAATATCTGTCGCCCGGGACTTATTATGCCCGTTTGTTTATCGATTCTGACAGTAATGGAGTTTACACGACGGGTCTTCTTGATTCTATACAGCCTGAGGAGGTCTATTACTATCCCAAGAAAGTAAACCTGAAGAAAAACTGGGGCGTGGAGCAGTCATGGAATATCTATGAACTTCCGATTGATATGCAGAAGCCACTGGAAATCAAGAAGAACAAGCCCAAGCGCAAGCGTGGTGAGGAAGTGCCCGGCAATGATGAGGACGAAGAAGAGGATGAGTTTTTCGATGATCCATTCATGAACGCCGCTAATAGAAATCAGCTCGGGAACACGAATTTTGATGACCGTCGCAGGAGGTGACGCATCGTATCGAATACAAAAATCGCTCAGACAGTAATCATTTCCTGTCTGAGCGATTTTTTGTTTTATTCCCTATGTTGGTTTACATTCTTACTTTGCTGACTTGGTTGCCCTGACGACGGATGAAAATGCCGTTTTCAGGATTGGCGACGCGTATGCCCTGAAGATTGAAGTATTCTACCGGAGCGTTGGTGTCATTTGCTTCAATGCTTTCTATTGCGCTTTCAGCTCCGGGATAGTTCAGAGAAATAAGCTTCTGGTCGGAGTTTACGACTAACTCTTTGGCGTTGTTAATTTTGGCGATGTCTTCAGCTGTGATAGGGAAAGTCATGGTCACGCTTCCGTCTGAGTTCTCAACAGTAGTCGCTTCGTCGTTTGAGTGAAGGGCAGTCCATGAATTGTCACAGATCTGAGCCCATGTTGGCATTTTTGCAAATACGACAGATAGTTTTGAGGTTCCTTCCGGGATGACTGTGAACACATTCGCACCGCAAGCACGCTCGCCGTAGCAGATTACATTCGTAGGATTGAAAGCATCCGGGATACGCTCTACTTTGGTTATGGTGCAACCGCCGTCGCCCTGCACGAAAATTGAGCCGTTGGCATTTTGCAGCATTTCCTCAGTGACACCTACTACCACAGAACCTGTGGCCATGTCGCTATATCCTATTTTCGCTGTGCCCAATAGATTTGCCCAAGAGCTGTTTTTTACCAATACCTGTCCGTCTGCGCTACCGGGTGCAGAGAAGGTATATTTAATAGCATCGCCGGCATTGAGCTTGGACGGATTTATAGTTGCTCCACTGTTCCATCCCGATATGACAAGTTCACCTTCAAACAGAATGTTGGGGTCGATGTCTTCTGCGGTAATTAAATCGACGGAGGTGACTACTATATTCTGACCCTGTATAATGAGTCCTGTGTTTTTAAGCTGACTGGCTGCCGTGGCGTTGAGGTCCCATGACGCGTCTGTGCCTGTGGGGTTCTGGAATCCTGTCCCGTCAAGCTCGGGCCATCCGGTTGTATTGGTTTTGACACCAAGGTTGGTGTAATTGATTGTCGGGTCGAGTGTCATGTCGACGGTGATGTTTACGACGAGTTTGCTTCCTTCGGATGCGGCGGTAAATTCAGATGCGGGGACGCTTACATTGTCGCTCCAGCCTTTAAGCTGAGTGTTTCCTTCCCATACTTTGATTGTTGTCGCCGAAATAGTCATGGATGCGGCAATAGCCAGTGTGCTGACGAGTAGTTGTTTGATCATAAGCGTAATAATTAATGGTTGATGTTGGTCGTTAGATGGTTTGAGATTTGTAGTTTAATTTAAGGTAAGAAAGCGCACACTGCGGTTGCAATGTGCATTTTTGCAAATTTATGCAAAATAGTGTGTGCGAAATGATACTATTTTATCCTATTTCTTGCATAATCTTTCTTGGCGCATAGAACGGCTGTGGGGCGTAGGCTGAAGTATAATCGGCGAAATGATTGGAATTATTTTCCTGCAAATTGCGCAAGTTTTTGCATTTCAGTGAAAATTCGTAAATTTGCACCTCAGTTATGAGCGCCATTGAAGACATAAGGCAATCCCTCAAGTCAGAACTTGAGCGGCTGGACACATTGATCAGCCGTACGCTTGATTCGTCAAATACTTTGATGAATCAGGTGATTGGCAACTATTTGGAGCATAAGGGAAAGCAATTGCGTCCGATGCTCGTAATGCTGACTGCCCGGCTTTTCGGCGGAGTAAACGACGATGCGCTTACGGCGGCTGCTTCTGTCGAGATTCTCCATAATGCTTCATTGATTCACGATGATGTGGTCGATGACTCCGGCCGTCGTCATGGACATGCGACCATTAATGCTGTGTGGGACAACCATGTCGCAGTGCTCGTCGGCGATTTTTTTGTTTCCAATGCCCTGAAACTTGCTACCGAGACAGAGGATTTGCGTGTGATACGCGCGATAGCCGATCTTGGAAAGCTCCTTTCGCTTGGAGAAATGGACCAGATTTACAATGCCCGTTACCATGAATTAAATGAGGAGGCTTATTTTAATGTGATTTCCCATAAGACGGCATCACTCTTTGTGACCTGTGTCTCTATGGGGGCATATTGTTCAGGGGTTGATGACTGGCGTCTTGATGCCATAAGGGAGTTTGCGGAGTTGTTCGGGCGTTGTTTCCAGATAAAAGACGATATTTTTGACTATTTCGATTCGCAGGTCATCGGTAAGCCTACAGGCAACGATCTGCGTGAGGGAAAAGTTACTTTGCCGCTTCTCTATGCTCTTTCCAACGGGGCATCTCCTGAAAGAGATGAGATGCTCAGCCTTCTGCGAGAGGACAGGGTTCTGTCAGATAGCGATATCCGCCGGCTGATTGCATTCACACACGAAAACGGAGGTGTGGAATATGCCTATGCCACTATGGAGCGGATGCGTACAGAGGCCGTTGCTATTCTTGACAAGTTTAACTCGCCGTTGACTTCACAGTTTATTTCGCTGCTCGACTTTGTGATAGCCCGTGAAAAGTAGTGGTGGTGTGAGGTTGGGTAAAATATGTCTGTCAGTATAGCATGTGTTAAATATTGTGATGGTAAAAATACAATAATTAACAGATATTAAGCTTGTTGTAGAAGTGCAAAAACACGTTTTAATATTTTAGCGTAATTTCACATTGTGATTAAATAGTTGAATATCTGAGAGTTGTTGTCTGTTGCCAGACGGTTTTACCACTATTTTACATTTTTTGGCTTGACATGGTTTTTTCAAATGCTTCAAAATGACTACCTTTGAAGAGAACGAAAGAAAAGTGTAAAATTTCGTTAAAACCAGATAAATGGAACAGACTCTAATCATATTCAAGCCATCTTCTATCGAGCGCTCTCTTGTCGGCCGGATTCTCTCCCGCTTCGAGCAGAAAGGTCTTGTCATCACCGGCATGAAGATGATGAAACTCTCCGAAGAGCTTCTGCGCCAACACTACGCTCATCTTGTTGACCGTCCATTTTTCCCTCTGATCCTTGCCTCTATGACAGCATCGCCGGTCATAGTGATGGTGTTGAAGGGTGTCGATGCAATTTCGGTTGTGCGCGGCATGACAGGTGCGACAAACGGCCGTCAGGCTGTTCCCGGCACTATAAGAGGTGATTTTGCGATGTCAAATCAAGAAAACCTTATTCACGCCTCCTCCTCTGCCGAGGATGCTGAAGTTGAAATCAGACGTTTCTTTTCGCCTGATGAGATTTTTGACCGAACTCCGCTCCAGACTCCGTTCGTTTACTGTTCGCTGGAACTCCAACCTTGAAAATACGTCTGCAAGTATCTTAACCTTAAGCCATCATATCGCTCCTCCCACTGGAAAAAACATCAACGTAGACCAATGAAATTTTTAAAACTTAAAACTCTTCTCGCGACTTTACTCATATCGACAGCCGCATTCACTGCAAATGCCCAGCTAAAGCTACCTGCCTCACATACAAACCAACATAATTCTCTGATAGCAAACCAGAAGCCATCAATCAACCCTTTTAAGATTGAGAACAACGATCTGCTTCTGAATCAGATTAAAGAGCGCGAGGCTGCGATGAACAACGAGATTTATGCCTCGTTCTGGAACAGCGACCGTGTCAATCCTTACGGGACAGCGGTGACAATCCCCGAACACAAGGATATTGACGTTTCCGAATACACTACTCCTACCCCGGGTCACATAACATCAAACTACGGATACCGCTCGCGCTTCGGACGCATGCACTACGGTATAGACCTGAAACTTCAGGTGGGTGATACGGTCCGCGCCGCTTTTTCCGGCAAAGTCCGTCTGACGAAATATGAAGGACGCGGATATGGCTACTACGTGGTTGTCCGCCACGACAATGGTCTTGAAACCGTTTATGGTCATCTAAGCCGCTTCCTCGTTAAGCCTGACCAATATGTCAAGGCCGGAGAGCCGATTGCTCTCGGTGGTAACACAGGCCGCAGCACGGGTGCACATCTCCATTTTGAAACCCGCTATCTTGGCATTCCTATCAATCCGGCGGCTATAATAGATTTTGAAAACGGAGTCCCGCATAAAGATATTTTTGCTTTTGACAAGCGGACTTACGGTAAGTCTCAGAAATATTCTCCCGCCAAACGTTCGACAAAAAAATATGCTTCCCGCAAGCGTAAATCAACCAGACGCTCGACGGCTACTGCGAAGAAATAATCCATACATAAAAGCGATATATGACAATGGCCTTCACTATTTGTGGTAACGTTGCCAAAAATGGTTGGTGATATTGTATAATACGGGGCTTTATGCCC
>OLOD01001974.1_pt1 | contig 11531 bp, 5 predicted proteins | sample 1671921 | NCBI WGS metagenome assembly OLOD01 (sample SAMEA3136626, study PRJEB25190) | human gut metagenome | biome: human gut; feature: human-associated habitat; material: faeces | place: Austria | collected 2013
ACCGATACCACCTTCGGCTCTCAGGTATACGGTGCTCATTATCACACATGGAGAAGTGCAGTTCAGCTGTTCGGTGTTCTGGATGGTAAGCATACTATTTTGGATGGAAACTATGATTTCTTCAAACCTTACTATGAGATGGTTCTGAATCAGGAAGCTGACGGTGTATGCAGAAAGTACACGGATCTGAAGACCGAAGGTTTACATTATTCCGCAGCATTCTCCGGTGGAGACGTAGCAATGATGAACATGGGCTCCTGGTTCATCGCTACCCTGCAGAAGTACAATGCGGAGGCTGCCTCCAACGGTGTCCAGCCCGTCAACTTCGGCGAAATCGAGAACAAAGGTTTTGAAATCGAGTTGACAGGCCGTCCGTTTGTCGGTGATTTCGAATGGGAGTCGAGCATCCAGTTCTCGTTTAACAGAAACAAGCTTAAAGCTCTCTCCGGCACAAGCAATGCCCAGCTCGTCGGCTACGGCCAGTGGAGCGACGTGGTTTCTGTCTCGGAAATCGGACAGCCTCTCTATAACTTCTACGGCTATCAGGTCGAAGGTGTCTACCGTGACTATGAAGATCTCATCAACTCACCGCGCGACACTGCGGTCTACCCGTCAGACGGAGTGTTCAACAAGAGCAATACCGTGTGGGTAGGCGACCTCAAGTATAAAGATATCAGCGGTCCTAACGGTGTGCCCGACGGTGTGATTGACGAGCATGACCGTACGGTTATCGGTAATCCAATGCCTGATTTCACATTCGGATGGAACAATACATTCCACTACAAGAATTTCGACCTGTCTGTTTTCATCAACGGTTCTTATGGCAACGATGTGATGAACTATCTTGCAATCAACCTTACAAACATGAAATCGACATGGACCAACCAGCTGACAACTGTCAACGACCGCGCACAGCTTGTTCCCATTGATCCGGGCAAGGTTTATCCTGCCGGCCAGTATTGGTATGACGATGTTGAGAACGTGCGTGTCTCTAACTGGAAGACCAAGACTCCGGCCGCTCGTCTCAATGACCCGGCAGATAATGACCGTATCTCAGACCGCTACATCGAGGATGGATCATACATCCGTCTGAAAAACATCACATTCGGCTACACTCTTCCCAAGAAGATGCTCAAGAGCCTCCGTCTGGAGCACCTCCGTATCTACTGCAATCTCCAGAATCTGCATACATGGACCAAGTATAAGGGCTACGATCCGGAAGTCGGTGCTTCGACTCAGGATTCTTCAGGTCTTGTATACGGTCTTGACGGTGGTCGCTATCCGTCTCCTTCAACTTACTCATTCGGATTAAACCTTTCTTTCTAATTCCAAATCTGTAATAAAATTATGAAATTAATCAACACAATAAAATATACAGTTGCTGTCGCTGCATTGGGGCTGGGACTCACTTCGTGTGAGGATTTCCTCAACCGTCCTGCGGAGGACAACTACAACGCCGGCAACTTCTATCAGAATGACGAACAGTGCTATCAGGGTGTCAACTATCTATATAATTCACCGTGGTATGACTTCCAACGCGGATTTATTAAAGTCGGCGAAGTGCTTTCCGGCAATATGTACTGGGGAAGCTCTCCTTATCTGACATTTACAATCAACGGCACTGACGAGGATCTCGTTAACATGTCATCGTCGCTTTGGGCTGCCATCGGACATGCCAATACCGTCTATAAGTATATCGGCGAGGCTTCCGGCCCGAGTGAAGAGGTGAAAAACTATACCCGTGGCGAGTGTCTGACATGGAAGGCTATGGCCTATTTCTATCTTGTCCGCACTTTCGGTGATGTGCCTATCATCCATGACAATTCCGCAGAAATCGCAGCCGGAACCTACAGCTCGAAATTCAAAGTGCAGCGGGCCGATGTCTATGAATACATCATCATGACTCTTGAAAAGGCTCTCGAACTTCTGCCAAGAAGCGCCGCCAAAGGACGTATAGATTACTACTGTGCGGAAGCATTGTTGTCGAAGGTCTATCTGACACGTTCCGGCCTTGGAATGAGCGGATCACGCAATCAGTCAGACCTCGATATGGCTGCAAAGCTTGCAAAGGATGTGATAGATAATTCCGGCCGCAATCTTTTGCCGGTATATTCCGATGTGTTCCGTCTGCAGAACAATGAAAGCGAAGAGTCGCTCATTGCATGGCGATGGAGTGCCGGACGTGACCCTTGGACTCAGCAAAACACTCTTCAGAGTGACCTTGCTCCCGTAGGTTTTGATGAATTCGGCGATTGCTGGGGCGGTTACGGTGGTCCTTCTGTCGATCTTCAGGACGCTTTCGGTATTGACGTTATCAATACAAATCCGGCCAACCGTATTGACACTGATACACGCCGCAAGGCTGTCATGATGCTGCCGGGTGACCATTATGAGTATTTCTGGACCAACAAAGGCGGTTTTGATCCTCTGCGTTTCTGCTATGATACCGAGGATTACGGCAAAGGCGGTCCCGGAGAGTGGCAGTCGCCGACAGGAGCCTATAACGTCAAGCATCTCTACGGCAACAATGCTGACCACGAGGCGGCCACAGGCGTTTCTGCCGGTAATATGTTCAACCAGCTTGCTACACACATCCTGCGTCTGAGCGATGTTTATCTGATTTATGCCGAAGCTATGGTCGGAAATGACGGTTCGACTTCAAATCCTGATGCACTTGCGGCATTCAATGCGGTGCGCGGACGTGCGATTCCCGGTGCGACACCCTACACATCGATTTCATTCGATGATGTATGGAAGGAACGCCGTCTTGATTTTGCCGGTGAAGGAGACCGTTGGTATGACTATGTGCGTCTTGCCTACTTCGATACCCAGCGTGCGATCAACGAGCTTGTCAACCAGCGTCGTAACTCATACTGGAATCTTAACGCTCTTTTCAAATACTATTATGAAAATGGTGTATGGGATATCTCGAAGGCTGCAGAATCCGGAGATTCCGGAGAGGCCGGCTATGATGACACGACTAAAGCCCCCAACGTGACAGCATCGAGCTTCACACTGCCTTTCCCGACAACAGATATCGCGCTCAACAAGAATCTTCTTGCCGATCCTATTCATGAGGATGTACGTGAACTCTATGCCTACTAATCTCTTAACCTGAATTTAAGAAAATGAAAAATATATTCAATAACAAATGGATTCTCGGCATGGCGGCTATGGCGCTTGGTGTGACTGCCGTTTCTTGTGAGGATCAGCCTGACAAGTTCGAGCTGACTTCAGGAAAGCCTGTGGTGAAATATATCCGTCCCGCAGGAGCTGCCGCATCCGATTCGCTGCTTACAGGTGCTTATCTTGACAATCTGGTATGTCTCGTCGGTGACAACCTTACTTCAATCCATGAACTTTATTTCAATGATCAGAAGGCGGTGTTGAATACAAGTTATATCACTGACCATACACTCCTTGTCTCTGTCCCCGGTAACATTCCTGAGGTTGTCACCAATAAAATCTACATGAAGACCAAGGACGGCGATACGGTAGAGTATGATTTCAATATTCTTGTTCCCGGCCCGTCAGTGCGCTCGATGTCATGTGAATATGCTCCTGCCGGAAGCGAAGTGACTGTATATGGCGATTATTTCATTGATGACCCCAATGTGCCTCTGTCAATATCTATGGCAGGTAATGTCGCTGTTCCGGCTGAAAACATTACTTCCATAACAAAGACTGCGATTAAATTTGTCATTCCTGAAGACGCTCCGGTCGGCTACATAAATGTCAATACCATATATGGAACAGGGCGTTCGGCATTCCAGTTCCGCGACAATCGTAATATACTTTTTGACTGGGACGGTTCACACGGTGGACTTGCTACAGGCCACGGCTGGCGTAACGGTATGGTCCATGAGCCGGGGGCCGATGCCGACATCGAGGCTATCGACGGCAACTATCTTTATTTCGGTGGTGCCGATATGCTCGGTGATATCGGTGGAACATGGGCAGAAGATCAGTTCTGTATGAATTACTGGCCTGAGCCTGATGCCGGTTTCCCCTGTCTGAAGGATATGCCTGATTTCGCGAAGATGCTTGCCGACTACGGAGTCGAGAATCTACAGCTGAAATTCGAATGTTTCGTGCCCGCATCGAATCCGTGGCAGTCTGCTGCATTACAGGTTATGTTTACGCCCTCGTCAATGGTTGACTATTCGACAGGTACAAACGCTTACTACAGTGATGCGACATTTACGCGCGGACTTTGGAATCCGTGGCAGTCTACAGGCTCGTTTACCACAGAAGGTAAATGGCAGACTGTAACGATGCCTCTCAATACGTTTACATATACTCATGAAGGCGGGTCGTCAGGCAGCAAGCTTAATGTGTCCAATTTCGATGGCCTTACGCTTTTCGTTTGGCATGGCGGTGTGGCAGGTACGGACTGTAGCCCGGTGATATGCCTCGACAATATCCGTGTAGTTCCTATTGAATAATCATCTAATCGTCTGAATTTAACCAATGAAAACATTAAATAAACTCACGGCTGCCGTAATGGCTGGCCTGATGCTGATTTCGGGAGTCACTTTCACGTCCTGCAACGACGATGATGATGATTTCAGCACCCAGCAGTATGTCGGGGGAGTAACTCTCAATGTCTTCGGCCCGAGTCCTGTCGCTCGTGGTGGAGAACTACGCTTCCTCGGTTCGGGTATGAAGCAGATTCAGTCTGTGACTATTCCCGGCGCAGGCGACATTACGGACATAAATGTGATTTCAGATAATGAAATTCGCATCACAGTCCCCCAGAATGCCGAACCCGGTCATGTTGTGCTCCATTCTCCTAAAGGGGATATTACAACAAAGACTATTCTTACGTTTACCGAGCCTATCTCGATTGAGAAATTGTCGCCTCTGTCTGTTAAGCCCGGTGATGAACTTAAGATTACCGGTGATTATCTGAATCTTATTTCTGAAGTCATATTTGCTGATGATGTGACAGTGGATAAAAAGGATTTCACGTCCCACTCCCGTTATGAAATCAAGCTTGCAGTGCCGGCCGAGGCTCAGACAGGAAAAATCATATTGAGTGACGGAGCCGAGATTCCAAACTGGATTTATTCGGAAGACGAACTCTCTGTCGTTCTGCCGTCAGCCGAGACTGTTGTTGACCTTAGCGCTGCAAAGCCCGGCGATGTAGTAAAGGTCAAAGGTGTCAACCTTGATCTTGTAGAGAAAGTTGTGATGCCAAACGGCGATGAAGTGGAGTTCACGGTCAATGGAGATGAACTTTCGTTTGTCCTTCCTGAAAATGCGAGCGACGGTGCAGTCTGCATGATTCCGGCCTCCGGAGTGAAAGTCGTTATCGCTACCATCGGCATGGCCGAACCGACTGACCTTGTCGCAGTGCCGGCCACAGAGCTTCGTGCAGGTAACACGATAGTGATTTCAGGTAAGAATCTTGAAGTCGTTTCTGAAATCATATTCCCCGGCGCGGACGCTGCTACCGATTTCACCCTGAAGGCTGATAACAGTATTGAAGTTGTGATGCCTGCGGAGGCTGTCACAGGCGATGTGGTTCTCAACCTTCTTTCCGGCAAGAGTGTCACTCTTCCGATTGCGACTGCCAAGCCCGGTGATATCGCATATTCAGTGGCTTCGATTCCCGTAGGTGACATGCTCACAGTCACAGGCAAAAATCTTGATGTTGTCGCGAGAGTTGATTTCATCGGAGGAGTGAGTGCTGTTCCTGAGTCGGCTACTTCCGGCCAGCTGACGGTTATCGTGCCAACCACAGCCGAAACCGGTGCTCTGACATTCGTAATGGCCAACGGCGAGTCTGTTGAGGGTCCGTCGCTCGAAATGTCGTTCCCCTCATGCGCATGGCTGACAGCAGTGCCTGAAAAATTTGTCAAAGGTCAGATCTATACACTGTCTATTTCAAATGCCGACCGCTTGACCGAAGTGATGCTTAACGGCGCTAAAGCACAATATATCTGTAACGCATCAGCCGGTGAACTGACAATTCAGATTCCGTCGGGTCTTGAAGGTATCTATGAACTGAAACTCATCTCTGATAACGGTGAGATAGCCTATGACATCCGTATCGTTCCGGCAGAGACTATCGCCTACGAAGGCCCGACAATGCTGACGTGGGGTGATGACGGACGTTTCGGCATCGACATGTCGTTCTTCAAGGAAGCCAAGCCCGGTGACAAGCTTAAACTTTACTTTACCCAGAACGACAACTGGGGACAGGTTCAGTTTAATAACGGAGCTTGGGGCAATGGATTGATGAATTTCCCTGAGATTGGCGGAGCGTATCTCAACACCGATAATGTCGGAGGGAAGGATGTCACTGAATATTCTCTGACTCTGACTGAGGAAGTGCTCAATGACATATTGTCAAATCCCGGTGACTATTTCGGTCTTAACTCTTCATACAACGTGACCGGAGTTTCCGGCATGGTGATTCAGGGCTCTGACTGGAATGTTGAAAAAATCGTATTCATCTACAATTAATATAATGTGACGGCTTATCGGATTTGACCTGCGGGGACAATCGGAGTTGCGAAAAATCTCCGCAGGTCAAAGACTTTGGCTATCTAAAAAGTAAAAAACAATGATGAACAAGTTCAGATATATGTTTGCCGCAGCATTGGCCGGATTTGCCATGACTGCGTGTGACGATGACGACACTTACGGCCCAATGGACGATCTGCCTATGGTGACCCGTTCGGTATCGCTTGCTGAGGGTGCATCCGTGAGGGCGGAGGCTCTTGCCGGCATAACTGTCGACTATAATAACCTTGTCGGTCTGGACAAGGACAAGACCATAACGATCAATGGTGTTCCTGTTGTCAATGCAGTGGTCAATCCGCTCAATGGAATGCAGCTTATAATCGCCCTCGACCTCCAGCCCTATCAGGAATATACGCTCGTGATTCCTGAAGGCGCGGTCTATCGTTCTGACGATAAGACTGTCATAGCCGATGGCCTTACTTTAAATTTTGATACCAAGACAGGTATTAATAAGAATCTGCTTTCTCCGACACTTATCAATCCAAATGCCTCGTCGGAAGCAAAGGCTGTCTATGCGATGCTTGTCGATAACTACAGCCATAGTCAGCTCTCCGGCGCTATGGGAGAAGTTGCTTGGGGTACAGGTTTCTGCGATCTCATAAAGGCTGAGTCAGGCAAGTTCCCTGCCATTGTCGGATTCGACTACATACATCTTGCCTCTTCTCCGGCAAACTGGATTGATTACGGTGACATCACACCTGTAAGGACCGTATGGGATGCCGGAAGCATTCCTGCCGTGACATGGCATTGGAATGTCCCGAAAACCAAGCCCGGAACATTCAGTGTATGGACCGGTGAAGTTGCAATGCCCGGAGACTGGTCTGCATCCATACAGCTGACCGACGACAATGCAAAGCAGTTGCTTTCGAATGTCGTTGCCGACGCTGTTCTCACTGTTAAGACAAAGGATGTCACTGCCGGAGCGCAAGGCTCGGTAAAGAACAGTGGATGGAGCGGTCTTACACCTGAACTGGAATATTTTGACATTTCCGGTGATTATTCCGTGACTCTTACTGCCGACATGGCTAATGAAATACGCAACAACGGTTTTATTATCAGTGGACATGACTACACGGTAACAGAGGTGACCATCACTATTCCTGCCGGTGGAGACATGGGTTATGATGCAAGTTCTGAAGTATTTAACGCGGCCAACGTACTTGTTGACGGTTCATGGGAAAATCAGGTGGCTCTCGCCGATGTCGAGAAACTTGCCGGTTACATGACTCTGCTCCGCGATGCCAATATTCCGGTGCTTTTCCGTCCCTTCCACGAAGCAGCAGGTGACTACACTTGGGGCTCGTGGTTCTGGTGGGGTAACTCGGGAGTGGATACTACCAAGCAGCTTTGGTCATGGCTATATGATAAGCTGACGAACCAATATGGTCTCAATAACCTTATATGGGTATGGACTGTTCAGACTTCTGACGAAGGTAAACTTGCCGATATTTCGAAACTTCAGGCAGCCTATCCCGGCGATGAGTTGGTTGACATTGTAGGTGTGGATCTTTATGTCGATCCGCTGACAACCCAGACCGCACAGTTCGATCTGCTCTATAATCTCGTCGGAGGAAAGAAGCTCGTGGCTCTTTCCGAATGCGGCAACCTTCTTGATGTAGACTCGGCATTTGATGACGGCGCTCTGTGGAGCTTCTTCATGGGATGGTATGAGCAGAATGACAACGGCCCCGCGTTTATACAGTGGAATACCAACGGAGAGTGGGCTACAGTGCTCAACAATCCTCGTGTCCTCAATCAAGGTGAATTTCAACTCAGATAAATTATGAAAGACAGGATGGTATCAAACCATTTACATATCGGAAACATATTGATACCATCCTGTCATTCTTTAAACCATATCTGTCAACCCGCCCCCGAACACTTTTAGCTAAATTTGTAAATCATTTTAAAACTGATTTACTAACTGAATTTACTTAAAATCCTGATTATGAAATACGGCTATTTTGATGACAAATCTCGTGAATATGTTATCACCGAACCGCGCACACCGTGGCCTTGGATCAATTATCTCGGCAATAAAGATTTCTTCTCTCTCATCTCAAACTCGGCCGGTGGCTATAGTTTCTATAAAGATGCAAAGTTCCGCCGCCTGACACGCTATCGCTACAATGGTGTGCCTATGGATGCCGGTGGCCGTTATTTCTACATCAAAGATGGTGACACTATATGGAATCCCGGCTGGAAACCTACAAAAACTCCGCTTGATTCCTATGAATGCCGTCACGGTATGAACTATACTGTGATCAAAGGAGAGAAAAACGGTCTTGAGGCACGTGTCCTTTTCTTTGTTCCGCTTGACACTCATGCCGAGATCGCCAAACTTACTCTGACTAACAATACAGATCGGCCGAAATCGGTTAAATTATTCTCGTTCATCGAATGGTGTCTTTGGAATGCTGCCACTGATATGGAGAATTTCCAGAGAAATTTCTCGACAGGAGAAGTTGAGGTCGACGGTTCGACCATCTATCATAAAACCGAATATAAGGAACGCCGCAACCACTACGCATTCTATACGGTCAACGTCCCGGTTGATGGTTTTGATACGGACCGCGAGACTTTCATCGGTCTCTATAACGGGTTTGACGAGCCGGATGCGGTGATTGAAGGCCGTCCGCGCAACTCTGTGGCTCACGGATGGTCACCGATCGCATCTCATTATATTGAGGTCAGCCTTGAGCCGGGCGAAAGCCGTGATTATATCTTCATGCTTGGTTATGTCGAGAATCCGCAGGATGAAAAGTGGGAATCGAAAGGTGTGATAGACAAAACCCGGGCACGCAGAATGATGGCTGAGTTCGATACTCCCGAAAAAGTTGACAAGGCGTTCAATGACCTGCGTGAATACTGGGACAATCTTCTTGGCCGCTTCTCTCTTGCCTCGGGCGACGAGCGCCTCGACCGCATGGTCAACATCTGGAATCAGTACCAGTGCATGATAACATTCTGTTTCTCACGCTCTGCATCATTCTTCGAGAGTGGTATTGGGCGCGGCATGGGATTCCGCGATTCAAATCAGGATCTTGTCGGATTTGTTCATCAGATTCCAGAAAGGGCGCGTGAGCGTATCATTGACATCGCCTCCACTCAGTTCCCCGATGGTGGATGTTATCACCAGTATCAGCCTCTCACCAAACGTGGCAACAATGACATCGGAGGTGGATTCAACGATGATCCGATGTGGCTGATTTTCGGTACGATTGCCTATCTGAAGGAAACGGGCGACTTCTCGATTCTTGAAGAACCTGTGCCCTTCGACAATCAGCCCGGTTCTGAAGTGTCGCTTTTCGAACATCTGAAAGTTTCGTTTGACCATGTGGTCAATAACCTCGGACCTCACGGACTTCCGCTTATCGGACGTGCTGACTGGAATGACTGTCTTAATCTGAACTGCTTCTCAAATGATCCTAATGAATCTTTCCAGACCACAGAAAACAAATCGGAAGGTTCACAGGCCGAATCCCTGATGATTGCCGGGCAATTTGTTATCTATGGTCAAGATTATGTAGAGCTTTGTCGTCTTCTCGGTCGCGATGAGGAAGCTGACCGGGCTATGAAACATGTCGAAGACATGGCCGAAGCTGTCAAGGCGCACGGCTGGGACGGCGAATGGTTTCTCAGAGCCTATGATTTCTTTGGCCGTAAAGTCGGATCTAAGGAAAACAAAGAGGGTAAGATTTTCATTGAGTCGCAGGGCTGGTGTACGATGGCCGGAATCGGTCTTGAGGAAGGTCTCGTGGAAAAGTCGCTTGACTCGGTGAAAAAATATCTTGATTGCGAGCATGGAATTGTCCTGAACAATCCGGCTTTTACGGAATATGTCATGGAATACGGCGAAATTTCCACCTATCCTGCGGGCTACAAGGAAAATGCCGGTATTTTCGCTCACAATAATCCGTGGGTGATAATAGGAGAGACGGTGCTTGGACGAGGTGACCGTGCTTGGGAATATTATCAGAAGATTTGTCCCGCATATCTCGAAGAGAAAAGCGATCTCCACAAGGTTGAGCCATACGTCTACTGCCAGATGACCGCCGGAAAGGACGCAGCCAAGCCGGGTGAGGCTAAAAATTCATGGCTTACAGGTACAGCGGCTTGGAACTGGTATGCTATTACCCAGTTTATTCTTGGAATCAGACCGACATACAATGGTCTGGAGATTAATCCTTGTATTCCTGCCTCATGGGATGGTTTTAAAGTGACCCGTAAATTCCGTGGTGCTGAATATGAGATAGAAGTCAAAAATCCTTCACATATATGCCGTGGGGTCCGACAGATGACGGTCAATGGCTCGATAGTGGAGGGAAATATTGTTCCGATGCAACCCGAAGGCTCTGTCTGCAAGGTCAAGGTCACATTGGGATGATTGTAAAACAAAAGTTTGAATTAGCGTATGGATTATTATTGTATAGATGATACATACGTCTGATTCTCCAAAAATTTCTTACAATAAAATCAGATATTTAATTTATGAATTATGCTTCATGGATAAAGCTGTCGGCAATGTTTGCGCTGGTGGGCTGTGGAAATGCCAAGTCTGTCACTGACAGCACTGATGCAGCCTCTGTTACGCCTGCACAGACTTTGATTGCACAACTTGACTCTGTAAGTCGTAGCGGTCGATTTTATTTCGGGCATCACGACGACACTGCATACGGCCATACGTGGCGATATGTGGACGGAGCTTCCGATGTGAAATCTGTAGTCGGGGCATATCCGGGTCTTATGAACTGGGATCTTGGTTTGATCGAGGTTGATTCGGCTCGAAACCTTGACGGTGTCCCCTTTGATTTCATTGCCTCTGAAATTGCGAAGCAATATGCGCGGGGAGGTGTGAATGCGATAAGCTGGCATGCCCTCAATCCGATGAGCAATGGCGGTTCTTGGGACGTGAGCAAAGCTCCGCTTCGGAATCTGGAAACTGACGGGGCGCTTTCCGATACAATGAATGTATGGATTGCCCGGGTTGCGAAGTTCAT
>OLOD01001975.1_pt1 | contig 11527 bp, 12 predicted proteins | sample 1671921 | NCBI WGS metagenome assembly OLOD01 (sample SAMEA3136626, study PRJEB25190) | human gut metagenome | biome: human gut; feature: human-associated habitat; material: faeces | place: Austria | collected 2013
GGTAACTGCGTATAATGTCCGATACGTTCTGCTATATTGTTACTGTATTCATTATAAATCAATATAATATGGTAACAAAATTCAAAAATTATTTGGCAAAAACTAATCTTGCCAAGAACACCGTCACCTCTTATGTGTGGACGGTGCAGTATTTCTTCAACCATTATGGAGAAGTGAATAAAAAGAACCTTTTGGCATACAAGGGGTATTTGGTAGAGAACTTCAAACCGCAGACAGTGAACCTGAGATTGCAAGGTATCAATAAGTTCTTGGAGTTTACGAAACAAGAAAAACTAAAAGTAAAGTTCGTAAAGGTGCAACAAAAGAACTTCTTGGAAAATGTAATCAGCGATGCCGATTATAAATTTCTCAAAGCACGGCTTAAAGCAGATGGATACGAAGAGTGGTATTTCATCGTGTGGTTCATGGCTGCGACTGGATCACGTGTTAGTGAGTTGCTCCACATTAAAGCGGAACACATCAAAGTGGGCTATCTTGATTTGTATAGTAAAGGCGGAAAGATTCGACGACTATACATCCCCAAGAATTTACGGACAGAAGCAGAAAAATGGTTGAAAAGTCAAGGCTTGACATCAGGCTATATCTTCCTGAACCGTTTCGGACAGCGTATTACTACTCGTGGAATCGCTTCCCAACTCAAGCATTTTGCCGAAAAATACGGAATGAATAAGGAGGTGGTTTATCCTCATTCATTCCGTCATCGTTTTGCCAAGAACTTCCTTGACCGCTTTAACGACCTTGCTTTACTTGCCGACCTCATGGGGCATGAAAGCATAGAAACCACTCGTATCTATCTTCGTAGAACTGCCAGCGAACAGCAGAAGATTGTGGACAAGGTTGTAAATTGGTAAGTCCATCTCCTTAGAGGCTAGCCCTACGCCTCTAAGGAATTTTCTATATAGTCAAGTTGCTCAAATAATTTTTCAATTTTTGCGACTATGCGTTGCTGTTCTGCAAGGGGAGGAACCGGAAATATCGTATCTGCAACTTTATCAGAATTTAGATTTGTAACGACTCCACCACTTGCAACATTAGTAAATTGTTCGAAAGCAAAAGAAGATGAAAGTAGATGGTACAAGAAGTCTGATGTATACACTTCTCCAATTGGAGAGATAACCAACCAACCGTCATGTATACAACCATCCACATTTAATATATATGGTCGACCAAAGCTCATTGAATTTGTCAAAAGAAAATCTCCTTTATGGACAAATCTTGATTTTTTCATACCTTCAGGACGGATTTTTTCTTTTACTGAGTCAATATACTTTCCTTCCCTTGTTGTGTCGCCAATCTTAATCCAGTTGATTCCATTTTTATCATCGGTTAGGTAATCTTTTATTGGTCGAGGAGAACCACCTCTGGCTATATTGTTTATATCTCCCAACCTACTCCAACACCATGAGTTTGGTATCTCAAACGGTCTCTTCCCATACTGTCCGTTATCACAAGTGATTTCTGCCTTCGGATTGATACGCTTTAGCAACTCAGAAGCGGGTTCTTCATTTAGGTCTTGCTGTACAAGTTTACCTTGAATAGCGAGATCAAGAATTTTATTCTTTGCCTGTTTTATGATAGCCTGTAGGTCATATTTGTTTTCTTCTACTTTGTCTATCAAAGTAAACAAATGTTCCATTTCTATAATGATACGCTGTTGCTCTGAGAATGGAGGAAGTGGTATTTGTAAAGATAACAATAACTCTCGTTTCAATCCAGGTATTAATCCATTGGCTTTTGATATTATATCTTCTATGTTATGCTTTACAACGGCTTTTATGTATTTAATATTGATATAATTTGTATATGCCCTTACCGCTTGTATCTGACGAGCTATATGAGCTGTGCCAATATTGTTAATAGCCATCTTTCCAACACCAGCACCTTTACATACTACGAGTAAATCGTTTATATATGAAAAAACTGAGGGGAATTCTGTCCATCTATTTATAACTAGTTGTTCATTTTCAATATTGCTGGCTCCAATAATATAAGGAACACCTGAAACATTATTATTATATTTTTCTGGTGGAAAATCTTGCCCAGAAACAAGTTCTAAAATTTCCTCTACAGTCGTCCAAATCCAATTATCCGGCACATTAAATGGCACATTCTCATAATGGGGCATATGTATACTAATTTTATAATAACAAACCTCTAAAAGTAAGAACAATAAAAATTTCCTGAAGTCATACAACCTAGAAGAATAGTTTTACATATAATAAAATCAAAATTTTTAATAGTTATCCCTTCCACCAAAGATAAATCCCAATCCTGATTTGCCAGCCGCATTTATTTCTTTTTTCAGGAGAATTTTCTTTATGGCTATCGCCATGAAAATTCACCTGAAAAAGAATGCGGCGGCAAACGGATTAGAATTAAAGGAAAGATTACAGGGATTAACTGCGACCGACGTGACGCATAGCCGTAAACCAAAGGAGGCTATCCTTATATTCCATATATGGCCTCACAAATGCTGTGAAAATACACTTTCCCAAATAACAAAACATAGTCTGCTTATAAAATCCCGAAATAAGACAGGGATTTCAACTCCCTCTGATCTGCATAGTCCTGTGGCTTCGCTATGACATCTGATGTCATATTATGAACTTTGATGATAATCTCTTGTATTCCACAGCCTTCTATTCTATTTTTACCCAACAACTTAAACTAATGATTATGGAGATAGTGAACATAGAAGCCGGCGCATTTATGGAAATGAACAACATATTGTTCAAAATAGAAAAACAATTGAAAGGATTGAACTTTTCCAAATCTGAACTGAATGAATGGTTGGATAATCAGGATGTATGTATTCTTATGAATATATCAGACAGAAAACTATTGTCTCTAAGGCAGAAAGGGCTAATCCCTTTCAGTCGTATAGACAGAAAAGTATATTACAATAAAGAAGATATTCTAAACTATATGAAGAAGAACCTCAAAACACATACTAATAATGGAAATGGGACAGATGGTATTGAATAAGGATAGTAATGAGGTTAAAAGATTTATTGAAGTCATGGAAAGTATATCCAAAATGTTGGATACAAACTCTTTAATCTACAGACCTATATTGGACGGGAACCGCTATATTACAGAACAGGAGTTATCTAAAGTTCTCAAAATTACAAAAAGAACACTCATTGAATATAGAATGAATGGTAAATTGCCCTATTACAGAATAGGTGGAAAGATTCTATATAAGGAACAGGACATTATAGAAATATTGGAAAGAAACAAAGTATTAGCATTTGAATGACATTTCTTAAATCGCTAATAATCAAAAACTAAACTTCATGCAAATAACTTGTAACTACTCTAAATAATTATATAAACATTTGGAGGAATAGAACCGAACACTTACCTTTGTAAAGTCAAAGGATGAGTAACGAGAATCTATCGAAAATTAGTGAATTTGGCATATGGCTGATTCAGTGGTTCGGGGATTTTTCCAAAGATATTAAAGTGTTGCAAATTAGGACTTTGAATAGTATTATTCGATTCCTGGTGGCACCACTTTGAAGAAAAGCAAAAGACAGTAAAATCCTGATTTCCAAGCGAAATCGGGATTTTTTGTTTTCCCCCGGCACGCAAAAAACGGCAAAATATTACCGTTTGAGGTGGAGCAAAAGGTGGAGATAAAAACTTTAGGAAAAAAGAAAAGAAGTTCATTCAATGTGTTTTCCATCCTTAAGATGATCTAGCTGTTGAAAACGGAGAAGCATCCTTTGCTATTTCTTACTTCAACTGCATAAAGATTAGTCAAAACGCTTTAATCAATTATTCGATACGAACTCAATTGCATATATATTTTGTTTGTGACTAACCATATGAAATACTTACTATATAGTTTGTGATATGATCGGATAGATTAATCATTAAAAATAAAATATTGCAGAGCATTGTAAATACCATTCTCATCAACTGATGATGTTATATAGTCAGCATGACTTTTTAGTATTTGATTGGCATTACCCATAGCAATACCGATTCCTGCCTTTTCAATTATTGAAATATCATTTCCTCCATCACCAAAAGCCATTGTTTCTTCAATATGAATACCTTGGTGGGCTATCATATCCAAAAGACCATTTCCTTTATTGGCATTTTTAGCAGTAACATCAGCAAATGCTGGATGCCAACGACAAGAGATACTTCCGGTGAGATATGGCATGATTTGTTGTTCCACTGTTTCTGGAATGATAGGGGTGAGCTGCAAAATCTTTTGATTGAGTATCGTTTCTAGTTGGTTATCTTCTTTCAGATTTTGTACATTTAGCATCTGCCGGAATATCTGATTTGTACTTTCATTGCTATTGTACATCGTTAGGTCATGTTCTCCTACTATCATACATGGAAATTTCATTTCGTCGGAAAACTGTATCATCGTTTGAACATCTTTGATTGGTATTGGGGTACAGGAAATAATTTCTTCTCCTGAAAAGCAATAAGCGCCATTAACGGTTATATATCCGTCTATTAGTTCTTCAATTTCCGCTAAGTTGTTAATTAAAGAAAAAGGCCTTCCTGTAGAAATATAAATTTTGATGCCTTTTGCTTTTGTCTTTCTGATAGCGTCTATTGTAGACGGAGGAATATGATGTGTTTTGAAACTTACTAAAGTCCCATCAATATCAAAGAAAATAGCTTTTATCATTTTATCTTTATTTGTTTTATTCATCACATAATATATTTTTTATATGGAAAAACAGATCGGTGTTCTTTATGATGCCTTGAAATTTTTCAGCTCCAACTCCATAAGAGAATATAGGAACCATGGTACTTGTATGAATCATACCTGGCATAGTCCATTTGGCTATTGGTTCTTGTTTTTCATTTCCTCCAACAAGTGTCATGCCTGATGCTTCAGGACCGCCGGCTACAATCACAAGAGTGTTTCCGTCTTTCTCTGCATAATCTAAAGCAATGCCGATGGCTTTGTCAAAATCTATGGTTTCCAGACCGACTAACTTGGTATCTCCATTGTGGGAAGCCCGATCCATAAACATATCACCAATCAATAAGAAAAATCCGTTATTACTTTGATTTAGCAGATTTATAGCAGAAGAAACGGATGCTGTTAATGTGTTCCCTCGTCCGTGTAAAATATCGGGTAGATTGGTTTCTGAAGTAAATCCTGCTAATTTACCGGATTTAATGTTTTGTATTTCATGGATTGATTTTGCAACATGATAGTCTTTTCTTTCCAGTTCTTCCAACAAATTTCTCCCGTCGTTGCGTGTAGAAAAAGAATTCATGCCTCCTCCAATAAAGACATCGGGTGCTTGCTCTACATATGCTAAAGCGATGTCTTCTTTTTGCATCCTGCTTTTTACATGGGCAATGAAAGGAGCAATGCTACCTTCAAATAATGTATTTGCTGAGACTATACCGGTCATAATTCCTTTTTCAGCGGCATATTCAATAATTGATTTTGTGGGTTGATTGTTTGAATCGACGCCTACAGCTCCTTTGCAGGTATTTATGCCTGAAGCAATAGCTGTTCCATGAGATGGACCATCTCCATTGAAATCTGTTAAAGAGTTTGTTTGCATTATTCCTACGGAATGCATTCGTTCGATGTTCAGAGGAGAATGATTCATAATCATTCCTGTTTGCCATTGGGCGATACTCATTCCATCGCCAATGAAAAGAATGACTTTCGGTCCTTTTTTGTTTGCATTCGTAGCTCCAATGTATATCGGAGCAATAATGAAGAAGCAAACTAGACACAGAGTTTTTAATAAACCAGAGTTTGTCATAATGTGTTTTCTTTTTAATGATGTACAAAATAACAAAGTTTACTCAATACGGCAGAAAGCTCGGAGAAAACAGGTTGGTTTAATCTTGACAAGCGATATAAAACAGATTTCTTTGAATTCTATTTCTTCCGGAAAGCCGAAGGATATATGTTGCTGGCTGGAAGGAAAATAATATTGCATCCTAATATGGTACTTGTTATTTCTCCTTTCCAATTACAAGAATGGCATGTGGATTTAGATAAACTGGAATATACGTTTCTTATTTTCCAAGAAGAATTTATAAACAATTTCCTTTCAGACAAATATTTTATGTATAGGTTACTGTATTGCTATCAGCATGATTATCCTACATTTTTTGATATGAGTACAGAAGAGATGGCTCCACTTCTTAGCCAACTGTTACAAATGAAAAAGGAACTGAGGAATCCAATTGCCGATAGTTATCACATGATCGTTGCTTGTCTATATCAATTCTTATTGTTGCTTAATAGGTTTTATGCAAATCGTTTTGATTTGCCTTTTGATCCGCCTTTGAATAATTATGCCTATCAGTATAAAGAACTGCTTGAGAAGAATATTTCTGAAAAAACGCGTGTAGCTGACTATGCGGAGATGATGAATATTAGTAGAGTTACCTTAAACAAAGCTGTGATGCGCGAGTTTGGCTTGTCGGCCGTGCATTTGTTGAAACAACGTTTATTACAGGAAGTCAAGAGCGATTTGCTATTTACAGGTTTATCAGTTAAAGAAATTGCTTATCGTCTGCACTTCTCTGAGCCTAACCATTTGATGCGTTTCTTTAAACAGATGACGGGGCAGACTATCAATGAGTTTTTAGCTTCAATCAAAACGGCATGATAATGAGTGAGTAAGTATTATGGCTTGGTTATTATATCCCTTAATATTATAGGTTTAAGCCTTATCTGCTCTTGATAGTAATTTATGTAGATCTTTATTTAATATGTAAGTAAATCCCTCGTATTTCTGACTAAAAATAGCTTATTCTCCTTTTTAGCTGACACAGTAAAATGGATTTCTCGTACATTTTAGGAGAAAAAGGAAGCTTTTTCCCACTTTTTCGGTACATTTTCATGAAAAGCCGGCGCGTTTTGATCAAAAGCCGGCGTGTTTGGGTAAATTCATGGTAAGCCTTTTGGGAAAAAGTAACGAGAAATAGAAACAAAATCAGTGAGTTTTGTCTGAAAAACTCGTGATATCTTGTTGGAAAGTCCTTTTAAATAGGAATAGATTGTTAAAATCTGTTTCAAATAGAGGCGATTTTTCTTTTTCTCGTTTTTAAAGACGGATTTTTTGTCAAAAATGATTTCAAATCCGTTCTATTTTTGAATGATAAAAAGATAGTTATACATGCAAAAGAGTGACAGCTGGTCGATTAATCCTATAAGGAATGTTTTTTCTTTCGTTTTATTGTCAGAAAATATCGGGATTGAACAGCTTTTTGTTAAACCTTAACTCGCTGTGCGTCGCGTATTCCCGATCATCTGTACAAATCTCTTCAAATATCGCAGAAATAAGAGGGTGGTTTTGACAAAATGTCAAAATGAAAAAGAGAAAATATCCTCACCGGATACTTTCTCTTTTTCGTATATATACTCCAACGATTTTTAGTCTCTGTTGGAGAAATATTTCATGAACTGTGAGCGTTCGTATAATGCCGGGTCAGGAATATTGGCATAATTCAGTTTTCCGATAAACTGATCCAATGATTCATAATGAGCCTGATGCATCCATTCTTCTACGCAAGTTGTGATTTGTGAGATGATTTCTGCTCCGTGTGTATAGATAGCGCTACACATTTCAACAGCAGATGCTCCGGCCAACAAACATTTAACAACGTCTTCCCAGTCGTGTACTCCGGTAGAAGAAGCAATGCTGATATTCGGAATCTTACCGGATACGATGGCTGTCCAGCGAATCGTGTCGCTCAAATCTGAATGGCTGCTGAATACATTGCCTGATACCAGCTGCATGGTATTCAGATCAATATCCGGCTGATAGAAACGGTTGAACAGAACAACGCCGTCTGCGCCGTTAGCCTTCAATTGATTAACCAAAGCCGGCATATTAGAGATGTATTTTCCGAGTTTGATGATGACTGGAATAGTAACTACTTGCTTTACTTTCTTCAGAATCTGGGTATATAACTGATACAAGTCTTCACAGCTGTGATGGATATCGGTTTCAAGGAAGAAAACATTCAGTTCGATCGCATCAGCTCCGGCATCTTGTAATTGTTTGGCAAACTCAATCCATGTATCTGCCCGATAACAGTTGATGCTGGCAATGATAGGAATGGTACACAATTCTTTGGATTTGCGGATCAGTTCCAGGTAATTTTCCACTTGGTTTGCCTTTACATAGCCACGGATATAATCGGCAGCCTCCGGATAATCGGATTCTTGCAACATGGCATCGCTTTGCATTTCCATTTGTTCTTCAAACAATGATTTCAGAACGATGGCACCAGCGCCGGCTTTTTCAAATTCCTTGTTTCGTTCCGCATTATTGGTCAAACCGGAACTACTGACGATAATAGGAGACTGAAGTGTCAGTCCCGCATATTGTGTCTTTAGGTTAATCATATTTATTCTGTTTTTTATTGTTTATTAGACTTATTGTTAGTCAACCGTTTTGTTGACCAGTTATTAATATTCTCTTTCTCCAAAGATATAAGTTCCCACACGTATCATGTTGCTTCCTTCCTCGATTGCCAGTTTGTAGTCGTGCGACATTCCCATGGAAAGGATCGAGAAAGCTTCTGATTGGCAGAATACGGTTTCCTTTAATTCCGTGAAAAGCGCGTGCAAGGTATGGAATTCCTTGCGGATCTGGCTTTCATCGTCTGTTAAAGTAGCCATACCCATGATGCCACAGATTTGTACATGGGGTAATTCCGGCAAATGATTTACCAGTTCGCGACATTCATTGGGTGTAAATCCATGTTTGGTTTCTTCAGCTGCCACATGGATTTCCAGCAAGACACGGATGATTCGCTCATGCTTGGCCGCCTGTTTTTCGATTTCATTCAATAACTTCAGTGAGTCAACACTATGAATGAGACTGATGAACGGGGCAATGTCTTTTACCTTATTGCTTTGTAGCGGACCGATAAAATGCCATTCAATATCTTTGGGGAGAACAAGCTGTTTGGCTACCAGCTCTTGAGCTCTGCTTTCTCCGAATACACGCTGTCCGGCCTGATAAGCTTCTTGCAAAGCTTCAACCGGATGAAACTTTGAAACAGCAACAAGCGTCACTCCTTGTGGAAGTGAAGCCTGTAATTCTTGAATATGCTGAGCTATATCCATAATGATATGATTTAGATCGTTGTTTCTGCCGCTTTCTTTTGTTCAGCAATCAGTTCTTCCTTTGATTTGGGTTCGGAAGGAATGCTGTTCGGATCAAACGGGAATACATCCATCAACTGAGTTTCTGTAACCGAAGCGATCGTATAGTCAGACAATGTTCCTTTCATACCTTCTTCCAATACGGCGATTGCCTCTTTTAAAGTAGAAGCCTGAGCCAGCATCTGAGCGGCTGTTTTCTTTTCGGCTCCGCTTTTTTCGTCGAGCTTAATGAAATAGTAACGGTCTCCGTTTTCATTGAAGAATAGTTCTGAAATACGTGCACGCTTGATGTCTGTTACCGTAAACTCGCCTGTAATGAAAGGACGAATTTCTTCGATAATACGTGATTCAGCTTCTGTAAATGACAGAGCATCTACAAGATAAGGCTCTGTTACTTTCTTCTGCATACCATTTTCAAGCATCTTCTCGAAAGAGACTTTACATTCAAACCAGTTGTGCATCTTTATTCTGTTTATATTAATTATTATCTTGTTTCTTCCGACAAAGGTAATAGCAATTTATAAATAAAACAATTGATAGCTATTTTTTCGGAAATGTATTTTCATGAATAATTTGTACTTTTATCGCCTTATTGAAAGAGAATAAAATCAAGATAAATAGAATTACATGAAGACATTACTTTCATTGCCACCTAATTTGGTGGACTGTTTTCATCAGATAGAAAAGGTATCAGAAGATGCTTGGTTTTGTACATCCGATCCTGTAGGTGCCCGGCTGGGTTCGGGAGGCGGAACTACCTGGTTGCTGGAATCGTGCTGGCAGAAAGAACATAAGCCTGTCGACTTTACCTCTTGGCTGGCTTTAGAAAAGCGTATCTTGTTGCATGCCGGCGGACAAAGTCGGCGTTTGCCTTCGTATGCACCTTCGGGAAAGATTTTGACACCCGTTCCGGTGTTTCGTTGGGCTCGAGGGCAACGGTTGTCGCAGAATCTGCTTTCGTTGCAGCTTCCGTTGTATCGGGAAATCATGCAGAAGGCACCGGATTCTTTGCATACATTAGTGGCCAGCGGAGATGTTTATATCCGGAATAGCGAGCCTTTGCAGGAAATTCCCGAAGCCGATGTCGTTTGTTATGGTTTATGGGTTGACCCGTCACTGGCAACCAATCATGGTGTTTTTGTATCAGACCGGAATTGTCCGGACGAACTGGATTTTATGTGGCAAAAGCCTTCTTTGGAACAACTGGCTTCTTTGTCGGGTTCGCATTTGTTCCTGATGGATATCGGTATTTGGCTGTTAAGTGATAAAGCTGTCCGGCTATTGGCCGAACGCTCCAAGAAAGCCGACGGAAGTTGGAACTTCTACGATATGTATGGAGAATTCGGGTTGGCATTGGGGCGGAATCCGCAGGTAAAGGATGAAGCTTTGAATCAGTTGAAGGTGGTTATTCTGCCGTTGCCGGGAGGTGAGTTTTATCATTATGGAACGAGTAGGGAATTAATCTCTTCTACGTTGGCCGTACAGAACCTGGTGCGCGACCAGCGGGCCATTATGCATCGGAAAGTCAAACCGCATCCGGCGATGTTTGTACAGAATGCAATCCTGGATAAGCCTTTGACGGCTGATAATTCGGAAGTATGGATAGAGAATAGCCATGTGGCAGGAAAATGGCAACTGGCCAACAGACATATTATAACCGGTGTGCCACGAAACGACTGGAGTCTGACTTTGCCTGCCGGTGTTTGTGTAGATGTTGTTCCCTTGCGGGAATCTGCATTTGTGGCTCGTCCGTATGGTTTTTATGATGCCTTTAAGGGAAAACGCGATGATGCTTCAACACAATGGATGGGAAAACCGGTGCAGGAATGGATGCAGGAACGCCAGGTTGCATTGCCCGATTTCTCGGATTTGCAGGAAGCACTTATCTTTCCGGTTTGTACCTCTGTCGAGGAATTAGGGCTTGTATTGCGTTGGATGATATCCGAACCTGAGTTGATCGCCGGTAAAGAAGTCTGGGAGAAAGCCGAGAAGTTGTCGGCAAACCAACTGTCTGATCAGGCCAATCTCTTGCGGTTGGTAGAACAACGGGATTCTTATTGTCGGGAAAACTGGCCGATGTTGGCCAAGAATCATGCGAAAAGTGTCTTCTATCAGTTGGATTTGGCCGATGCTGCCCAAGCCTTTGCGCATTATCGATTGCCACTGCCGGATATATTGCCTGCCGATGAACCGGTCATGAAGCGCATTCATAATTATATGTTCCGTTCGAAAGCCCATCAATTGGCCGGACAACCTTGGGAAACTGAGCAACAGGCTGCCTTTGCTTTACTGCGCGATGGTTTGTTGCAGACGCTTGATTCGGATTTACAGAGCCGCAACGAGCGAATGTTTCTGCTGACGTTCCTTGTGGTAAAC
>OLOD01001979.1_pt1 | contig 11507 bp, 8 predicted proteins | sample 1671921 | NCBI WGS metagenome assembly OLOD01 (sample SAMEA3136626, study PRJEB25190) | human gut metagenome | biome: human gut; feature: human-associated habitat; material: faeces | place: Austria | collected 2013
TTTCTACAATCTTGTACTGTTCGACAAGGATACGGATAAAGTATTGAGAAGATTCAATCTTGTCGGTACTCATCTTTTTCAGGTTAAGGAGAATGATAAGTTCAAAGTTGTGGCCTACATACAGCAACGCGACATAAACACAATTCTTAGAGGGTACACGCCTAATTTTATAGCATCCAAAATTCCTGAGATAGAGAATAAGATTGGACAGCTTCTTCCAGAACCAAGTTCAAAGCCAAAGGTTCTTTGGCTCGGCACTTCAATCCCTGAGGGATGCGCCTATCCTAAAGATGCCTGTGCCAATTTAGGAAGGGAAGTCTTGAACAAATCTCTTGGTGCGTCATTTATAACATCAAGAGATGTGCCATCTGCATATCAGTATGCCATGGGTAAAAGTCTGACAGAGACGGTTGAAGAGAAAAGGCAGAAGTATAAGACGGGACAGTTTGCGGAAGTTACAGACGAGAAGTTCGAAGGTCCGGAATTCAAGGGAGCCTCCTATGAGGAACGTCTGCTTCCTTATCTTAATGAAGTGGATACTATTGTATTTGACCACGGATATAACGACAGAGGCGTTATCGCAAGGGACTTAAAGTCCGAAATCGACTGGGATAGCAGGGACAGGAGTACTTATGTGGGAGCATTCAATTTCCTGCTGGATTTGATTTATAGGGTAAAAAAGGATATGCGCATTATCTTAGCTACACATTTTTCAAGAAGCGATATAGATGTGAATATCCCGCCGTGTGTTGAAATGCAGACAATGATAGCGGGACATTACGGTTTTCCACTGATTGAGGTATGGAAGGAGTTCCCTGCCACAAAATACCATATACCTGATAGCTCCAACTACATATCGGAATTCAATGCAGAATTCGGTACTAACTATAATACGAAATGGAATCTAGATGCACAGGGTAACATAACGAGTTACCAGTTCCTCTGTCCCGACACTGTACATCCCCATACGGATAGGACAGGCAACAGTCTCAGGATTCTAACAGGGATCTTCACCAGAGGTCTGAGGGATTTAATTTAACGACACATAATACATCCTCATTCATCCAGTTGATATAAATAAATCCATCGCATTCCTCATCCTACGAAAATAGATTTAGAGGGAAGCGATGGGTTTATTTAGAAAGCCTTATTTTTTAAAGGCTTCTTAGCCAGTTTTCAATGAACGTACTCTGATATTCATGGGCTTTTGCATTGGGGTGACCATTTGTACTGCTTACCCTGAAATTATCATCCCATCTCAACTTCCTAACACGCGAGTCAATGGTAGGTGTCAGCCCTTTCCTGTCGCCACTTACTGTCGGAATCTTAGGGTCGGAACTCAAATCAAGGTACGGTATACCCCATTTGGTGGCGACATCCCTGACAGCCTGTTGGTTATCTGCATTACACTGATTGCTGACGATGAAGCCTATGTGTGCCAATGGGAACTTAGTTATCAAGTTAAGAGCACTCCAGTTCAATGCTCCGTAGAACGTAGAGAGGTCTTCATCATCAATATTTCCAAGATTACACCTATAGGAATCGTTTATACCAAACCACATGGTTATATATCCTGTAAAGTCCGAATCCTCGATAATTTTAGGGAATTGTTGTTTATAGAAGCTATTGGCGTTTGCTGGATTTTCCACATCGTCATCTTTCCATGCTCCCACTGTTGCTCCATTTTTTGCAAGCAGTTGCAGATCCATATTATTCCTATGGGCAATGAAACGTGAATAAACCTTGTACAGTCCCTTGAACGGCCCGTACTGAAACAGTGTGTCGGACGGTGTTTCTGCATTGCTGTAATCCCCTGCACTAAAACTGTCCCCACAGCAGTACCACTTCTTTCCATTGAGTATGTTTCCGGAAAAGTCCGTTTTGTCGTCCGCTTCATTTATGACATTGACGACAGGCCTGACATCAAGTATTATTTCGTTGGAAGCATTAGCTATAGAAGCGAATACTACAAAATTTACGCCTTCAGGTACTTCAATTTCAACATATTCGTTCCTTGCATCAACTTGAAATGATAAGTCTTTCAATGAAGATCCCTTGTAGACATCTTCAATAGATGAATAAAACACAGCGGATGCTGCCTCTGCGAATCCGTAACCCATATACATAAACTTATCCCCACCTCTGCATGGATATGGGTCGCTGACAAAGGAATGGTAGTTGTCCTCTACTTCATGTAAACGTCCAGACATGGTTAAATACCCTGCATGCTCCTTCTTTCTTATCTGTCCCAGAAGTGGTGTGACATTTGGCATTAAAGTATCGAGCCGGGACTTTAGGGACTCAATATTTTGAGTCTTATCAGAGTCATTATCCCTTATATCAATAATACGGTCGTCATATACAACCGCTTTTACTCTCGGATTATATGAACTGAAATTTAGTCCAAAGAATTCGGTATTTTCAGGAGCCAACTCTCTTAGAGCATCTAATTGTATAGTTTCTCCGCCAGCAATCTCATATTTAATGATACTCAGAAGTTTCCTATCCTTGTCAAAAAATGCTACATTTTTAGCATTTAAAGAATCATTAACCCACATCCCATAGAACTTGGCTCTTGCTTGGTTAATAAACTTAAACAAACTATAAGATGCTGCATTAGCAGCAGAATTACTCATAAAAGAGATAATGCGGCTTTCGCCTATGTATGAACCGTATATCAAGTTTACCTTAAAAGTACCGTTCAAATCGATTTCCGATCTGATGGCTTCCTTTACGGCCTTCTGGCTCATAGGAATGTCGGTGCGGTCGCCGGGCTGCTGGGCAATCTCGGTAGGTATGGCACGCCAGCGTCCGGTGACGGGGTCGGCGGGGTTGGCTGAGTTGTATTCGTACCACAGGGCGGTCTCGGCGCAGTAGGCGCGGAATCCTGCGGGGACTGAGGTCTCGGCCGTGGCGCGCAGGGCGGCGAGGGTTGCCACGCTCTGGCGCGAGTCGAGGAAACGGCGGCCGCGATAGTCGAAGTTGTCGATGAGTGATGTTCCCATAATGTGTGTTATGTAATGAATCGTTGTTATGAATAAATCTGTGTCACGCCGGTGGCGGTGACAGGTACAGTCAGGAGATAACAGTAATAATCATTGCCGTTCACCCTGATTTCACTGCGGGTATAGGACGACAGCACCTCATATCCGTTGCCGTCCTTGACCGATGCCAACGCGCCAAGATCCTTTGGATAGGCAAGCGCAATCTTACCGTCATTCAGAGCTATACCCGTGCGTGAAAGCGCCCGGCTTCCGACTGTCAGCTCGGTGAGAGCCTTTATGGCCGCCTCGTTAGCTGCCCATATCCCTGACACCGTGCCGAAATATGTAGGAAGCGTCCCCCTTACTGTACACGTTCTGGTTACTATAAGTCCCTCGAATGAGACTTTCAGTGCAAACTGGCGTGTGCCAGCATGAGCCACGGTAACCGCGACATTCTTTGTATTGCCTGAGACCAAGCTGCCATCAAGCTCTACTGCAGCCTGAGCGGTTACATCGCCACCCTTGCGCCTCGCACTCCACGATAGCGCCACTGTCGTTTGCGTGTCAGCCTTGACGACCGAAGGAGCGACCGCGAATGCCACGTCGAGCGGCCATACGGCATTTTGTAAAGCCAGTATGTCCGCATCGACTGTCAACGTTTTTTCATCGACAGATCTCTTCAGATCATTCAGTTTAGTATCCTGAGCCTTTATCGCCTCAGTTGTGGCCTTCTGGCTCATAGGCTGTGTAGCGCTTGTACCCGTGGCCGGCAGACAGTCATATCCTAACAGCGGAAGTTCCGAGAATTTCCGTTTACCGTCGCCCACCTTCCGGCAGTTATACTCATCGGCCTTTGCAGAGTCCGTAGCCACAAGCACGACCTCCCTCTCATGCAGTACGGGGTCAACTCTCAGCCAGTTGGCGAGGGTGTCACCCCTCTGTTTAAAAATAGATGATGCCATGTTTTTTAAGTTTGATTGTTTGAGGTTAATTGAGTCCCGCACCTCCTCCGTCATAGAGCTTGGCAATGGTATAGTCCGTGTCAGGAGATCCTCCGCCTATTTCGGGTGACGGATCGGGGAACTGTGCGAAAGCGTCCCCGCCGTCAAACATGAACTCGCTATACCCCATAGGTTCGAGGACAATGCCGTTGAACTGATAGGCCAGACCGCCGCATACATAGATTTTACCCTCCATGGGGATGGACCTGTCGATACAGTCACCGGTGACGCTGACAATCTGTATGAGGTCTCCATCCGAATCACGTTGCAGGTATAATCCCGGCATTCTTGGAGTGTCCGTCACATCAAGCATTCCGTCACATAGAACCATTGTCGAGGTTTTTGCCTCGACAGGTGTCAGGCGTGCGCCAAGGGCGCTATCGGCTTCAGCACGCGTTGTGGCCTCATTGTCGATGCGTTTTCCAATGGCGGTGTCCGCAGCTGTGCGGTCGGAAGTTTCCTTCTCAAGTGAATTCTGTGTAGCCTTGACTTCGTCATTGAGATCTTTCACATCAGTTTCGAGTTGGTCAAGCCACAGGTTAAATTCTCCGCCTTTTTCTCCTGTCGGAATCCATTTGCCTCGCTCCACACGATACACATCAGCCGGAAGCGTATTGCCTACAAGGGCAAACCATCCCGGCATTGGTCGTGGGTATGCGGCATTCAGAGTCTCCTCCGAGGCATACAGACCTTTGAGAGGACCTTTGATATTGGGAGCGTCAACCCAGCCTTTCACAACGAGGTTGTGATTGATGAGAGCATCACCGTTCACATTGGCATGACCGCCTACGTTTAAGTTTCGGCTTACGCTGGCATTCCCCTGTATGTCATTTTTGAATAGACTCATTGAAGTAAAGATTTACTGATTTCAAGCATGGTTGTCGATAGTTGGTCTCCTATGCTTGCCAAGGCAAGTGAGGCGGCTCGGTAGATGGCGGCTCGGTAGCAGTTTTCGGCAACATCAATTCCTCCGTCAATGTCAATCCTCGGGATTGGCACATAGGTAGCTTGGGTTACGAAAGCCGTATTGTCATTGCATGAATAGAACTCAAGCACTTTACCCTCGCTACGTCTCACAATGGCGCATACAGGCTTCTCCGGATTTCCACAGATACCTTTCCACTTGGATGATTGTAACGCATACTGAGAGTCGTTTTCGCTTATGGCTTCAAAGACAGTGCGCTTCCAATCGCTCATGCGGAAGGATATAAGTCGCATGAAATCTTCCGGCAGAATGACAAAGCCTTTCCCGTCTTCCCCGATAAAGATATTATCCCCGAAGTCGTGACCGCTTTCAAGCATGGTCGCAGGTGCTTCCATCTCTACCAATCTCACTGCATCGGCGAGTTTGGCCATGATTATCTCATCAAGCGTCAGCGTGTCGGTGTCTCCCTCCACAAATAGAGGCTCATCGCCTTTGTTCATGTCGATTGCCACACGAACGGCTTTTGCCATTTCCTCTGCCTGTACTATCATGACTTATACGAAATCAAACCTTATACCGTATTTGGCTGCACATTCCTGTACGTCCTTTATTGTTCTGAGCGGTGTGGGGTTTTCGCCGTAGTGTTCCTCCAGATACTGCTTGGCAACATCTTTGCAGCTTACTTCTACCGTTTCCAGATTGTTTGTGTCGCCCTCTTCCGGGTTCTTTTCAGTCTCGGCTTCCACCTCGTCCTGCGCGGTCTCTTCTATTTGAGGTTCCGGATTAGGCTCAGGGTTCATTTCATCCGTATCGGTGACTGTTGTCTCTGGTGCGATGGCGACTGCTCGTTGCTCGGTCTCAGGCATGATGGCGTTTAATGCCTCTGTCTCCACTGTTTCAGGAGGGTTCATGCCGATTTTTACCTCGCCCTGCACCGGGTATTTGCTGAGAAGGGTGACTGCGCCATTCTCAAAATCCTTGCTTTTCTCGATAGCAAGCTGCACGATAGGGTCGTCTGTTGTGAACGTAGCCGGAGTTACACCCTTCTTCGTCACCTGTCCTCCCGTGAAGGAGACATGCACCTTTGTCTTTCCCAGATGGAAAGTGGTGCGCTTCTCCGCAAGATGGAGGATGGCATACGTCTTTTTATATTTCTTCATTGCTCTAAAGATTTATATGGGAGCGGAGACCCTAGCCGCGTCCGGTAGGTCTCCGCTCCCGGATTCACAAAAGGGTTTTCAGATTAGTTGACCTTTATTTCACCTACATACTCAGACCACTTTGCATCTTTGTACTGCCAACTCTGGCCGGTCACTGCTCCTGCGTCTATGCCCGGACAGTCAACCAAGAGGACATATACCTTGCCTTCGGTCGGGTTGGTCGGGGCTTTGGTATCTCCCCAGAGTTCAAAGGTTGTCTGACCTTCTACGCTGCAGTTGCCCTCGCCGTCAATCCAGATATGAGCGTTTCCTTTCAGGCCGAGTGCATCCCAGACAACGGTGCTTTCTCTCTTTGCCTCTTCGCCTTCGATGTCCTCGCTGCTCTTGTGCTCGGCTGAATAGACGTAATGCACAAGGCCGTTCGAGTAGTTTATGGCTGCGGCTGAATTGCTCCAACCCAGACGGTCAAGGCAAGGCTCAAGCTTGAATTCGAGGTCGCCAAAGATGGTGTGGATTGCAGTGACCTCCCATCCGATTTTGTTGGTCTTGACACTGATCTGCACCTCCGGGTGCTTGGAAAAGTCGATTGTCTGAATATTCTCGACGAAGTTCTTGCCGCAAAGGATGATTACTGACTTGGGCACGTCGTCACCGGTGAAGATCATCTTGGCAAGTGCGATGAATTCTTCGTATGTCCACTTGCCAACCTTGTCAAGGTGGCGGCGTATCTGCCAACGTACACCTTCCGTAGTGTAGATGAACTGGTCGCCGAGTTTTGTGCTTACGGTAAACTTCGATGCGCGGCTTGCCCAAAGTGTACGGTTGCCGTCACACTTGAACTTCTTTATCTGCATCTGTGCGATGAGCGCCTTGCCGAAGGGGATGTGCTTGCGCTGAGCCTCGAAGTAGTCGCTGACTACACTGGAGAAGCCTCTCTTCTGGCAGTATATCATGTTGGGCGACGGGACGATGATGTTGGGTGCCACGTCCTTCTGAGTCTCATACAGTGCGTTTGCCAGTCCTACGAGAGTAGTGCCGGCAGGGATTTCGGGTACGGTGCCGATTGCGTCGGTCTCATTGGCCTTCTTGCCGTTCACGGCCATTACGATAGGCTCTTTGTCTACGTCGGTGAAGCCGGTCACGAAAAGCATCAGCTCCTGACCCGGGGTCTTGTTCTTGCCCTTTGCGTCGTAACCGTCCACACCCTTTACGAGTATTGTTGTGTACGGTTGGAAAAGGCCACGGTCTGCCTTGTTGAGTTTAAGCACTACATTCTCGTCTGTGCCGTCGCCCACCTTTGCTATGGTGACTGCCTGACAACGTGGCTCGTCAAGAGCGTAATGCTCTACTTCGGGAGAGGTCACAGAGACGCGCTTCGAGCGCAACATCAGCTGCATCATCGGAGTATCGTCACTGTTAAACTCATAGATCTCGCGGTCAATGTCACTTTCGATAAAGTGACCGGGGCCGATGTCTCCTGTGGCATTCGCTGCAGTGCTGACGGTCGCGGCCTGACCCTGAACCTGTGTGCCAAGCCCTCCTGTGCCGGGGGCTGGCGTGATTGTGCCGGTTGAGGTTTCTACCGGACTGTTGGTTAATTCGTCTGCCATTTTTAGAAATTATTAATTGGTTTATATTATTTTCGGTCGGTCTCAAGCAGGCCTCCCGGTCTTATTCCTCCTGTGGCTGATGCTATCGCGCTGACGCTTGCCACGCTCCCATGTATCTGGCTGTTCAGGCCTCCGGTTCCGGCTGTGGCTACGGAAGATGGCGATTTGACTACCTTCACTTCTATTGCCATGTTCTCTAATCCGCTTCGCGTGCAAGGTCGAATACAGATTTGGTCTTATCTGGATTCTGTCTCGGAGTGCCGTTGCGTCCATTCAGGTTCTGGATTCCGTCCCCCTTCTTTGATTTGCGCAGTTGCTCTACTATTTTAGAATTGCGTCCGGCCACTTCTCCCTCTTCCTGTGCGTTGGCTACGTCCGTGTCGTGATTTATGGCGTTCGCCATGAGTGTTATTGTCTCAGGCGAGAGTATGCCCATGATTCCTTCACGGATTATCTGTATCCATGCCGCGCCGATAGCGTCTATCTGCTCGTCGCTCAGGCCGTGCTGCTGCTGATATTCCGGAAGCGTCTTGTTGAGGGTGGTTTCCATATTGCGCTCATACTCCTCGTCGAGCTGTCGGCTCTTGGCTACCCGGTCGAGATATTCCTTGTTGGCGGCTTCGATTTTGTCTTGCATGGCCGGATCGTCGAGTACGTCCTTCACCTCGATTCCTAAGCGGCGCACAAGGCTCATTACAGGGTCTTTCCCTTCTCGCATGTCGTTGAGGAAGAAGGCGGCTTGGGGATTTTCCCTGAACATATTGCTCATTGACTTCTCCCTCTCCTTCATCGCGCTGTTCTCTTGCTCAAAAGCGTCGTAATCGTCTGAAATTTGTCCGAAGATCTCTTCGTCGTCCTCAAAACTTTTGTCGGGATATTTCTTGCGAAGTCGCTCCAGATGTTGGTCGCGTCTGCTTATAACCAGGTTATTCTCAGCCATATTCTTGAAGTTGTTTAGATCAGTATATTACTGGGTGCAAAAATAACTCGACATATTCCAACTTCACTTTTATCCGTTGTGGCATGAATTGATAATTTTGTATTGCGTTAACATCATGAAATACTTCGGCTCAATAGTAGATTTTACACGTCAGCGTAATGCTGACATTATGCGTGTCTTTCGACAAAAGATTGTCGAAGCTGATGTTATTCGCATGGACGATATTTGCAAGGCCGTGGCTGAATCTCCCTCATGTAGGTTCTGGGTAAGCGAAGAGCGTGCAGCGATAGTGATTTCATCCATGGAGTCAGGCCGCTGCTTGCCGTGCATGACTGAGACAAAGCGTGAGATGTTTGCCGAAATCTATAGGCGGTATAAAGAGTTGCGACTTATTCACCCTAAAATGACAATTTTGGAGTTGGCCACAATAGTTGTCAATCAGCCTGCGCCTAAGTTTTATTTTACTCCTCGCACTGTCAGGGAGTTTGTTTGTCGTATTCGCAATGGTTATTATGACCGTAAGCATAACAGCATAAAGGCAGATGGATTTAGTAAAGGAAGTGAAGGATCAGCTTGCCCTGATAGCAAACCTTCTGAGAGAGAATGACCGGCGCAACGAGATAATCTTTGCTAAGTTTGACCCTATCACGGGTGAGGGAAGCGTCGGCAAGAGGGTGCGTGTTGATATTCCTGATTTTGTCGTGCCGGTGCAGTGGCTCCCTGAGAGCATGATGCAGGTCGAGTTTGTCAGGAGGCTCGTTGAGGCCGGCTCGATAGAGAGGTTTCTTTCTGACGTGCTTGGCGTGGAGCCTAACCCGTCTGACGCTTCAAAGGTTTCTAATCAACTCATAAGGTTGCGCTATCGGCATGACTTCCCCTTCTGGTGCGCCACACTCGTAAAGGTCAAGAAAAAGGGAGGTGGCGACGACGTGCTGTTCCGGCTTTGGTACCCTCAGCGGCGACTGGTGGAAATGTTTGAGAAAAGCCGGTTGTCCGGTGAGCCTATACGTATTATCATGCTGAAGGCTCGTCAGTGGGGCGGCTCGACTACAACGCAGTTGTATATGGCATGGCTCCAGTTTCTCCATCGCAAAGGTCTCAACTCTCTCATCATCGCTCATCAGGGAGCGGGTTCAGACGAAATCAAAGATATGTTCGACCGTATGATTGCTGATTATCCGGTCGAAATGCTTCATCCCCTCGGCGATTCTTGGTCGGATTCCGAGGTCAAGATGGTTGGCGTCGGTAAGTCAGGCTCTATTCATCGTGTGCCTCAGCGTAATTGCAAGATTAAGATTGGCACTGCCGAACGTCCTGATTCATGCCGTGGCGGTGACTACAACCTTGTGCATCTTTCCGAGGCGGGACTGTGGAAAAAGACAGAGGGAAAATCGCCTGAAGACATCGTGCGCTCGGCCTGTTCAGGTTTTCTTTACAGGCCATACACAATGATAGTCTATGAATCTACGGCCAACGGTACCGGCAATTTCTTTCACTCCGAGTATCAGGCGGCTGCATACCCTGACCCTGACGCAAAAGTGCAATCCCAATTCTCGCCCCTCTTCATCGCATGGTATGAGATTGAGCAGTATTCCCTTCCCTTCAAGTCGCTGAAAGATACGGCCATGTTTGCATATAATCTGTGGAGTGGCCGCGAGAGTCGCGCGGCCATGTCAGCCCGTGAGGAGTCTGGCCGCTATCTGTGGTGGCTATGGGAGAAGGGTGCCACTCTGGAGGCTATCAACTGGTATATTCATGAGCGCGCCGGAAAGAACTCTCACGCGGTCATGGCTTCCGAGTTTCCCTCTGACGATGTTGAGGCGTTCGTGCATTCAGGCTCTATGGTGTTCGATAAGTATCTTGTCAAGGAGTTTGAAAGCGCATGTTCGCTCCCTCGGTTTGTGGGAGAGGTCAACGGTGATGCCAACGAAGGCCGTCAGTGCATGAAGAATGTACGCTTTCGCGAAGACGGACAGGCCAACTTCTGGATCTGGGCGAAACCGGAGATCGACCCGGAGGTCAAGGTCACTAACCGCTACCTCGTTGTTGTGGATATCGGAGGCAGGTCAAACAAGGCTGACTGGTCTGTCATTGTGGTTTTCGACCGTATCAACATGATTGATGGTGACCGTCAGGCGGTCGTGGCGCAATGGAGAGGACACTGTGATATTGACCGGCTCGCTTGGCGTGCCGCTCAGATAGCCGCTTATTATGACAATGCGCTTCTTGTCATAGAGTCCAACACATTGGAGACGCACGACCGCGAGAGGCAGATTGAAGGTGGCGACCAGTCGCAGTATATTCTCAATCAGATTTCCGACGTATATCCCAATCTCTATGCGCGTCGCCAGTCCGAGGACGAGATAAGGCAGGGATTGCCGCGCAAATATGGCTTTCATACCAATGCCGCCACAAAGCCCATGATAATAACAACCCTCATTAAGGTTGTCCGCGATCATCTTTACACCGAGAGAGACCGTCAGGTACTCGACGAATACCTCACCTATGAGCGCAAGCAGAACGGTGCCTACGGTGCTATTGTCGGCAAACATGACGACCTTCTCATGACTCGCGCCATCGGCCTTCATATTTCCCTTTATGAGATGGATATACCTCAGATTATAAAGCTCTCCGAAATGAGACCTAAAAAAAGAAGAGGCCACGTTTCCGAAGCCTCTATCTGATAGTCTGCATATCTTGTTGTCAGGCGGCTGTGAGCATTGCCTGTGCCTGTCTCACTGCGTTCATGTCTGCTCCCTGTTGTGCCTGTTTAAGAAGCTCCGGAGATATGTTGTCCGGTGTCTCTCCACGTTTCAACTGCTCCTGACTGCTCTTCACGCTCTGGAGAAGACTGTCGGCGAAGGGGAAGTCCCCATGCTCCAGAAGT
>OLOD01001980.1_pt1 | contig 11500 bp, 9 predicted proteins | sample 1671921 | NCBI WGS metagenome assembly OLOD01 (sample SAMEA3136626, study PRJEB25190) | human gut metagenome | biome: human gut; feature: human-associated habitat; material: faeces | place: Austria | collected 2013
ATTTTATTTTGCAGTTTTATTTTGTTTTTAGATGTATTCAGTTTGCGGTTTAACAATTATGATAAAAAAGTTAAAGAGTATAAGGCTAATGAATATCTTATGATGGGAAACTTTGAATCTTTATTGGATACAATGATCTCCTCTCCAAATGAAGTGGAGTATTTTAAAGGTTATATATATGATAAGTTTGGTTTTGATTGTGATAAAAATGATATAACAAATCATAAAAAACATGAATTATTAAGGGAACTTCAAACTAAAATGAGCATTGCTGCTCCAAAAAGAAACTTCGCATCACATGGCAATAGGAGATTGGTTTTAAAAGAGTGTATTGAAGATAGAGATATAACTTTAATACAAACTAAAGAAATGAGAAATGAAGCATTAGGTCTATTAAATTTAATTACGGAAATAGCTTTATAAACAGATAATCAAACTAGTTAGCAATCCCCAGTGGATTGCTTTTCTATTTGAGTAATTGATTCATCAAATAGTTCATTTGCACAAAACTCATATCATGTTATAATCATTATCCGGAGAGTGATAACGATGAGTTGTTATATTGATGGAAGATTTGTTAATGAAAGATACTTTTGGGCTTCTTTACAATCGCTTGCTAATCAAGCACAAATTGCAAGAATATTAGAAGGACAGAAAGTTAAAGTTGCTGAATCTGTTTACTGGATTGAAAGGAATAAAATGATGAAAAAGAAATTCTTTGAAACTGAAATTACAGATAAATTAATCTATATGACTTTGATTAGAGAATATGGATTTTCATTTGATTATAAAGATCACCATTATGATTTAGTTCATTTTGATGCAGATCTTATAAATGAATCTATACCAGCACCTAATACCTGGTTGTTTGATAATGGAGTTTGCCCAGCTCAATATCAGCTTAACTATGTTGAACAGTTAAGATACCTAAAGATTGGTGATGAATGTATCCTTGATATTATTAAAAGTATTGATCATGATAAATTAATAGTAGGAACAACTTTTGACTCTCTAATGAGAGAAGCCTCAGATAAGTATCAACAGAATAAATAGTTATTATAAAACAGCTTCGGCTGTTTTTTCTTTTTGTCCAGAAGGAGGAGAAAATGAATAAAGAAAAACGATTATTAAAGGAACAAAAGAAAAAGGAAAAGCAACTTAAAAAGAAGAAACAAAAACGTATTAAAGAATTAAAGAACATTTTGGATTGGATGCACATACAAGCTATTGATGAATATGGCATTTACTTATCCAAAGGTAACAAAGATATGATTGTTAGAGGATTGGTTTTATCTTCTAATAACATTTTTCTTAAAGAAAGTTACGCAAAGGCTAGAGATGTATTTGCATTATCTTCAGCTTTTGACAGATTAAAAGGTGTTACATATTTTAAGTTTGTTAAGACACCAATCAGACTTAGTAGTAATATCAATCGATTAAGTGAAGATCTTGAAATAGAGAAAAACCCAGGTAGAAGAAAGCTAATTAAAATCTCAATAGATAAAATGGATGATGCAATGCAAGTACGTAAAGAAATGGCATTTTATGTATTAGTGCAAGATAAACCGGAAGTCATTGATAAAAGGTTATATGCATTAAAGCAGGAAATGAATCTTGCTGGATTACATCCACAGGTAATGGGTATTACAGACTATGAAGCTGTAGTGGCTCAACAGTTTGAAAATGAAATTGTCAATGAATATATGTATAGCAGTTTAATCGTAGATCAGGAGGTGTATCAAAATGCGATGGACCAAGTCAAAGCGTGCTAGAAGAACAACTATAGCTCCTAAAGGATTATTAGAAAGAAATAACTATTATATTTTAGGTGATACTTATGTAAGAGTATTGACTATTTCAGCACTTCCTAATGAATTTGGTGAAGGCTTTTTAGCACAGTTTATCAATGATCATCGTTTCCATATAGATATTTCTACAAGTATTATGAATGAAGATGTTTCTTCATTCTTGCAAAAAGAAATCAATGAATTAGAGAGTAAGATTGATAAATGTGATAACGATATTAACAGAGAAATCTTAATTAAAAGATATAGATCATATCAGGATTCCTTAAAACAGTTGGTTGCTAATAACTCGAGAACAATCAACACAGTGATTAACTTATATATTCATGCTAAATCATTACAGGATTTAGAAGAGTATACTAAGGAACTTAAGGAATTCTTTTATTCAACAGGACTGTCCGTTCGCTTAGATACTTTGCCTCGATTACAGGTGGGTACAATGCAGAAGAACAGTCCTTTATTTATTGGGAATTCATTGGATCGATACAGTAACTATCATATTGGATTAATGATGCCTTCGTTGTCTGTTGCTGGATTATGGCCATTTATTTTTGATTCTATGGATGATAAATATGGTTCATTTATTGGTGTTGAAGCAAATACAGGAGGAAAGATTGTCTTTGATCAGTTTGCTTATATCAATGATAAAAATGCAAGATATCAGGGTAGAACAGCTGGTAATATGATTATTGTTGGTAGAACTGGTATGGGTAAAACAACTATTATTAATCTGTTAGTCAATTCTCATTTAATTAATAGAAGAAAGGTCATCTGGTGTGATCCAGAAAATAAGAATAAGAAACTAACAAATGAATTAGGTGGGAACTACATTGAATTTGGTGTTGATAAAAATATCATCAATATTTTTGATTTAAGACCGGTAACGACAGATGATGAAAACAGAGAAGATGACAGTGTCATGTATGATACGATTACTGCTATCAGTAATGTTGTTGAAGACTTAACAATTACATTTAGATTACTATGGCCAACGATTTCAGAAAATGAACTGGATATGGTAAATGAAATTACAGTGAAAACATATAGAAGTGCTGGTATTGATGGAAGTGAATCATTCAAATATTACACACCAAAGGATTATCCAACATTTACTGACTTTTCAGGTACGATAGATGAGTTAATTGATGAATACAGTAAGAACTTATCATTGTATAAAAGAGAGTATGATGCATTAAAAGATCTACAGATGAGAATGAGAAATCTGGTAGGCACACCTGATGTTCCGGGACAAAATGCCAGATATTTTAATGGTAAGACAAATATTGATTTTGAGGCATTAGAAGATATTGGTTTATTATCATTTGGTATGAAACATTTGTCTTCTACACCTATTGGTGTAAGAAATGCACTACTAAGACTTGTGTTTAACTATGCCTGGTCTAAATGTTTATCTACTGATGAAGAAACAGTATTTGTATCGGATGAAGATCATGAATTCATTTCTATTGAAGAAATTGCTTCAATTAAAGCTCAGTTTCAACGAAGAGCAAGAAAGTACAATACTGTAACAATCTCAGGGACACAGCAGGTAAGAGACTATTGTGATGAAAAGATTCTAACTTATGGACGAGCAATCTTTGAAAACAGTACATATCAGATGTATTTCAATATGTATAAAAGTTCAGTAGAGGACCTATCACAGTTAATCGTACTAACAGATCAGGAGAAAGAACAGCTGGTAAACTTACCACCTTATACATGTTTAACAGAAGTTGGTAATCGTAAGATTCCTATTCGTATATTACTTACAGATGAAGAAGATAGATTAATAGGTAAATAGATGAATACATTAAAGTATTTGATGAATAAAATGACGAGAAAAGTTGGCGTGACTCTTCTCGTTTTTATTTTGGCAATGGGTGCTATATTAACACCATTTGTCGCAATGAATGAATATCTTAAACATCCAATATCCATCACTTACGACATTGTCTTTGGTGATGTTTTTAAGATTGAACTTGGGGGAAATATCAATGTTAAAGTACTTCAGTATAAAGCAGAGATAGAGAAGTGGACATCAAAGGAAAAAAATGGTTATTATGATTTGTCTCCATATGAAAATGTTTTATTTGCATTGATGATGACAGAAAGTGGTGGGAATGGTAATGATCCTATGCAGTCAAGTGAATGCGGTAAGAATACTAGATATTCTCATAAACCTAATTCCATTACTGATCCTAAGTATTCTATTGAATGTGGTGTTAAGAACTTTGCGGATGCAATGTTACGAGCAACATCAAAAGGTCTAACAGGAAGCGATGCCTTATATGCTGCAATTGATGGATACAATAAAGGTTTTGGTGTTATAAGCAAGCATGGAGAAGTAGGACATTATTCTTTAGAAACGAGTTGTAAGTTTTGTTATGACCATAGATTCAGTGATCAGAAGAAATCATACAGTACAGCAGCTACATTAAAAAGTCAGTATAATTTAAAGTCAAACAATTACTGGGATGGTGGCAGCTGGAGATGGAACTATGGCAATATGTTTTATGTCTATAAGGTATTAAGCTATCTTAAAATATCAGATGATACAGTTATTCCATACGATGGAACAATAGGCAGTATGATAGCTGCTGAAGCACAAAAGAAAATAGGATGTAGATACTGGTATGGTGAAGAAGGTCCAAATTATTTTGACTGTTCTGGTTTAGTATACTGGTGTTGTAAACAAGCGGGAATGAGTATTACCAGAGAAGGAGCTAATACTTATTCAAAGATGGGTAAAGCTATTGCTTATAAAGATTTAAAACCAGGTGATGTAGTAACCTTTGATTGGGATAATGACAATAGAGCTGAACACATAGGAATTTATATAGGCGGAGGATTTATAATACACGCACATGGTGATAGTTATGTACATGGTAATTATGCTAAGTATGTAGTAGAAAAAAAGGATATCAGCTCAGGTTATTATCATGATCATATCTTTAGATGCAGAAGACTTTACTAACTGTAAATGTTATAATTAATAAGTGAGTTAGAGAGCTAAATTAGAGCCTACAGTTATAATTTTTAACTTCTTTTAGAAATGGCAGGAGATATGTCTAACGTAAGACTAAACTCCACAATATAAATAAGGGATGAAAATTAAATTTCATGAAAATACATCGACTGTGGAATTTAACTTTTCACTTTACTGAAAAAATATAAAAGTTAAAAAATGAAAAAATATAAAAGTTAAAAAATGTTGACATAGATAAAGTGATGGTGTATATTTAAATGTTCCTCCAATGGATTTTAACAATAGCTAGCTCAAGCAAATAGTGCATGAGCAATTATAAACAAGGAGGAATCAAAATGAAAAATATTATTTCATTATCACAAACTGTTTCATCACTTACAAACTCACCAGTTCTTTCTCAGGCGATAAATAAACTTAGTGGTGAAAACATCACAACTATCATCTTAGCAACTATTGCTGCGGGAACAATCTGCTATGTTTGCTCCAATGGTGGTAACTTAGAGCTAAGCTCTGGAGACAAAAAGATTGTGCTAAGTAACTCTGAAAGAGTTGCTTAGTGCATCATTTCTGTAAGGAGGATTAATCTATGAGTATGATAAATTATGAAACAATTGAACAATCTGCTTTACTTAAAATCCGAAACATTCGAGCAGAATATTCTGATTCACAAGTTGTGTTGACTGAAGAGTCAATGCAAGCATTTGATTCAGTGCTATTTGATTATTCAGTTCGTAATCATTCCCTTTATGAATTTGTGAATAAACAGGTGGAAGAATATTTATATGATTTGTTAGAAAAAATCATAATGAATTTATGCGTTAATAATAATATAAAAGTGACTAATACCATACAGATAAATACAATAAATGGCAAAAAAACTCTAAGGCTCAAAGAATTGTTTGCTCTTTATAAGAATGCTCCTCTTTTTGCTATTGTAATTAATGAAGAAAACGAGTTGGTAATGTATTGCTTTAAGAAGTTTGGTATACAGAACCAAATACCCGAGTACAAAATGTCCGATATTTTACATAGTGTAGGTATTCAACGTTACCACTATATTTCTCTTGTTGAAAAAAATGCATATGCTGAAATTATCAACTTCAAAGAGAATGAGAAAGATGAAAGTAAAGGAACCAACAGATATTCGATTAAATGGTTTTTCGAGAATTTCTTTGGGATAGATGAGTATATTGATTTTAAAAATTTTGAGGATTCATTAACTAATAAGATTAAAAGTTATCTTGGTTTTGCTGTTGTTAAAAATCTGACACCTAATGCACTATTTAGTTTCAAGAAAAATGTTCAGGAAGAAATTACTAGTTTTGATTATGAACGATTATTGGTTACAAACGGAAATCTATCAAAAGAGCTTTTTCAAAGAATAAAATCACAATATATTGATGAAAGATATTACACTGCTATGCTAAACGAAGGAAGTTTTAGTTCGATTTCCAGCATTAGTGGATGTGAGTTTTCTAAAAGCTTTATTACAGCTGAATGGTTATATCAATCAATGAGTAGTACTGGTAAAATGGATTTAACATCGATTGCAATGGGATTTTTCAAATCTATAGAACAATTGTTGTTTGTGTTTGTATCTAAATTGTATTACCACTTAATTCTTCTGCAATATTTAATGCATGGTCATTAATTCTTTTATAATCAGTTAATAATCTAGAAAGCATAACTCCTATTTCACTAGAGACTTGCTTATCTTTTAAAGCAGATATCTGATTCTTACGCCATTGCTTAACTTGTTGATGTATTTCTTTATTCTTAGTCTGAGCTTTATCTAAATCATATAGATTATCTTGCATTTCTTTTACTGTTTCTTTCATTTCAACTAAAAGTTCTTTATTATAAATAGCATTACTAAATTTTTTAGCTTGTTTTTCCATACTTACAGCATAATCAGAAATTCTCTCTAAATCAGTCAATGTTAAATAATAAGAACTTAATGCACTACTTGTATTCATATTCAATTGTGCATCTGCCAATACTTCAGAAATATAATCAGCAATAGCTCCATTTAAATAATCAACTTCTTTTTCATTTTCCATAATTTCTTCATGTTTATCTTCATGATATTCAATTAATTGATTTATAGCTAAATAAACATTACTATATGCAATATCCATCATATGAATAATCTCATTTTTCACTTGTTCAATATTAGCTAATGAACCTCCGAAATTATTCCCTGCATGAGATAAAGGTTGAATATATTTTAATCCCCTTTGATTCTCAGTATCAGTTACTGGTAAAATCTTTTCAGCTAAATCAGCTAATTTTGTACCAAATGGTAATAATAAACATGTAGTAACTATATTAAATAATGTATGCATATTAGCAATCTGAGCTGCAGCATTAATTGGTGCAAAAGATGCTACAAAGCTTGTTAATGGAGTAAACATACAAACAAATGTAAATATAATAGTACCAATAATATTAAAGCTTAAATGGATAACTGTTGTCTGTTTAGCTTCTCTACTTGTTCCAATAGCTGCTAAAACAGCAGTAATACATGTTCCAATATTTTGACCAAACAATACATAAACTGCTCCTTCTAGGTTAATAACACCAGAAATAGCTAATGCCTGTAAAATACCTACAGAAGCTGATGAAGATTGAATTAATGCAGTAAATCCCGCACCAACTAAAATACCTATCAAAGGATTAGAAAACTTTGTTACTATATCTATAAACCATTGAGCTTCTCTTAATGGTTCCATAGCTGATCCCATCATATCCATACCTATAAATAGAATACCTAAACCAGCTAATATTTCACCAAAATATTTTAATTTTGGATTCTTTAAAAACACAATTAAGGCAACACCAATAAATGCTAATAAAGGTGCTAAAGCTCCTACATCTAAAGCTATTAACTGTCCAGTAATAGTAGTACCAATATTAGCACCCATAATAATCCATACAGCTTGTCTTAACGTCATCATTTTTGCATTTACAAAACCTACAACCATAACTGTTGTTGCACTTGAAGATTGAATAATAGCAGTAATTATTGCACCAACAAGTACACCCATAAACCTATTTGATGTTAATTTTTCTAAAATCAACTTTAATCTTTCTCCGGCAGCTGCTTCTAAACCATCACTCATCATCTGCATTCCATACAAAAATAAAGCTAAACCACCTAAAAGACCTAAAATTATACCTATACTCATAATATCCTCCCATAACTATTTAAGGTCGTTTAGATTCTAACATCTCTATGGTTAAGATAGAGTAAAGAATGTGTTAAAAGCGTCCATACTTGGACGCTTTTATAAAATTAATTTTCTTTTACTTCTACCATTTGCTCTTCTTGCTTTTTTTCTTGTTCTAACAATTGATTATCGTATTTCTTAACTAATGGAATACTTAAAATTGTATAAATCACACCTAATAAAAGTTGCCAAATAACAGCAGAAATTTCTCCTCCTGTACCAAGGAATGCATAGATTCCTGGTGGCGCTGTCCATGGAACACCTGTACCATTTAATCTCGCAACTAATCCAATACTAGTTACAAAATATGTTAATACAATTCCGACAATTGGTAGAACAATATATAATGTTCCTAAATAAATATTATACATAATAGGATATCCAAACACTAACGGTTCATGAATACCAAATACTGCTGGAAGAAAACCTAATTTAGAAATTTCTTTTCCTTGTCTACTCTTTCCGACAAGCAAGAAAGCAATACACATATATAAACCTGTTCCTGTTGCATATGTCAAGAATTCATTAGTAATAATGTTTGGTAAAGCTTGTCCAGCCTGGAAAGCTATTCTGTTTTGATCACTTAACATAATTAATGCTGGTGCTAATGCTCCATTAACAATTGATGTACCATGAATACCAAAGAACCAAAGCACCATTGCAAAGAAGATAGCAAATGCATATCCCCATAAGCTTCCTGATAAACTTTGAAGTGGTTTTCCTAAAAGTACATTTAATAAGTCATGAATATTTCCAAATGGAGATATTTCTAGTAGAATTTTAACAATAAACATTCCTATAAAGATGATTGCCATTGGTATTAGAGAGGAAAATGAATTGGCAACTTCTGGTGGAACTTGTTCTGGTAATTTAATAGTAATTTCTTTTTCTATTAAAATCTTATAAAGCGTAGGTACAAGAAGTCCTAAAACGATAGCTACAATTAAACTTCCTGCACCTAATCTTGATAAAGCAATAGCTGCAGATCCATCTTCTAATGTACTTAATGGTGTCAAGAAGTAGAATACACCAAAAGAAATGACTGTAGCATAGATTGGTTTAATTTTAGGATTATTGAATTGTTCTGCTAAATTATATGAAATGAATAATAAACAAATAATTCCTCCTAAATTCATTGTACCATTCATAAAACTATTGACTTGATTTTGCCACACTGAAGCCTCTGATACTCCTAACAAATTTGTTACAAAATCAATATAACCTTGTGATGGGAAATTAGTAATCAACAAAGCTACTGAAGCAATAATTGTAAAAGGTGTATATGCTACAACACCATTTTTTATTGCTGTTACGTATTTGTTTGTACTGAATTTACTTACCCATACCAACATTTTTTCTTTCATAATTTATCTCCTTTCATTAATTCTTATTAATACTTAATTAAAAAATACTATAGCTGCTTCTTTCGTTTTATTATTTACTTTAATGGATACGCAGTTATCTTCACTAAATATGACTGTTGCATTTCCAAACACCTTAACATTTTTAGTAGTATTATTTTTTACTTTGTAAATATATTCTCCTAATGAATTTGTAAATAAAACGACAGCTCCTTTTCCTGTTTCTTCACAAATTTTTTCATGAACTTCAAACGTTTCTCCTGGTTTTCCAAAAGTTATTGGATATGCTTCCGTAATATCGTCTCTTACCTCTTTATAAGCAGATAAACTATCATTAAATAATTGAATACCTTCTTTAGAAATATTCAATAAATCTCCCCAAATTCCATTTTGTCCTAAAATAAGAGAAGCAATATTTAATAATTGAGAATCACATCCATCATCTGGTAAATAATGAGTTAAGAATAATACTGATGGAATCCATTTATCATAATCTAAAATTCTTCTTGCAACCCAAGTTCTTGCTGGACCTGGATGAACAAAGACATTAGACCATTGATTTGGCTCTCTCTTAATATCAAAGTCGCTTAAATATGAACCATTATTTATTGCGAAATATTTACCTGAAGATAAGAAACTTAATCCTGTACAACGTCCTGGTTCTGTAATATCAAAATCAAATATAACTTCTGGATTTCTTTCACATACATAATCAATAATTTTACCTAAGTATTTAACAATATTAAATGCATAGTTTTCTTCACATTCTTGTGGTGAGTTTTCATCTGTACCATGATAGTGATTACCTTGTTCACAGCCATCCATTCCTACAGCATCCCACTTAATATATGTAATTCCTAAGTCTTCAATTAATTCACATAGACGTAATGCATATTTTTTCCAATAACCTGATACTAGACACATTTCATAACTTTCTTCTGTTTCCCATATTTCATGTGGTTGTTGTTCTAAATTTCTTCTACTAATTGCATTTTCTTTTTGAGACAAATACATTTGACTTGTTTTGCCAGCTGCAACTGGATTAAACCAGATTCCTAATTTCATTCCATAAGAATCTAATTTTTTCTTGATAAGTTTTAATTTATCTGGAAATTTCTTTTCATTAATAATCCAATCACCTGTTTGTTTATACCATCCTGTATCAATAACAAATACCTCAATTCCCATTTGATGTGCAACATCAATTTCTTTATCCATTCTATCAAATGTCATATCAGTTAGATATTTATTACCATTCCATCTTTTGTTTCTTTCTTGATAATTCCAAGTATTGTAGAAAATATATGGTTTTCTACTTTCTTTATTTAAGGTACAGTATTTCAATTGAAATCTTCTATATTGTTTTGCTAATAGTTCAATATTGCCTTTTACCGCACCAAATTGTAACCAAATTGTTTCAAATGGATGTTCATTATCTATAATCTGTTTAGATACATAATTTCCTCTTAAAGATTTAATAGAAATATAATTGTCTATCTTTTCAAAACAAATAAATTTGTTAGGATATTGAGACCCGTGTTCATAAGCTAATAATGAAGAGATATGATCATTTTCTTCTACTAAAATAGGTCCCATTATTTGATTTTCATTAGCAAATGCTTCATTTTCAGTCATAACATGTGTATGATACATATAATCATAATCAGAAATTCTTAATTCAATTTTTTTACTATTTTGGATGCTTTCATAACCACAATAAACTATACTATCATGACCATTTTTTTTCGTTAAGAATTTAGATTTGTTTGAATATATAACATATCTGAATCTAATAATTGGACTTTTTTCACTTACTCTAATAACAAGATCAATATTCATATTATTTGTAAGTAAAGAAGAGTAGATTAATTCTTTAATATCCTTATTAAGGCTTTTTTCTTTTTTAAAAATAAATTCCTGAATAGGAGAGACATTCTCGTTGTCGATTTCAAAATAAGGCATTTGAATCGAAGTTTTTAAATTATGATCTAATACATAATTAAATGCATAATCTTGCCCCATTTCTATTTCAAAAAAATTGTTCTTATACATCTTTTTCTCCTTACATAAATCACTTCAATTAAGTTTTAAATTATCAATACTAATAAAAATATTATA
>OLOD01001986.1_pt1 | contig 11461 bp, 10 predicted proteins | sample 1671921 | NCBI WGS metagenome assembly OLOD01 (sample SAMEA3136626, study PRJEB25190) | human gut metagenome | biome: human gut; feature: human-associated habitat; material: faeces | place: Austria | collected 2013
AGGAAAAATCCTTCCGAGAAGAATCACAGGAAACTGTGCAAAACATCAGAGAGCTATCACAGTAGCAATCAAGAGAGCACGCCACGTAGCATTAATGCCATACGTACAGGATTAATTTTGACAACAGACTCCCCGGATTTTTCCGGGGAGTTTTCTGTATTCTTCAGAGACAAATATGAAAAAAATAAAGAACGTTTTTCGTTACTTGCATTACACATTCGGATTATTAAAATTGAATATAGGCACGCTTCTTGTGTTTGAACTTTTATATAAATTTGCATCTATGGCGGTATTTAAACCGTTACTTACGGGAGTAATGAAGCTGGCACTGAAGGCACAGGGGCTGAGTTATTTGTCAGATGAAACCATCGGAACTTTTATCCGGTCCCCGCTGACCTGGTTTTTTCTGCTTTTGATCGTGCTGGGAATGGCATTTTTTACGCTGTTTGATATCTGCTGTATCATTACCTGCATCCATGCCTCTTTCCGGAAGCAGGCGATGCCGCTGCTGGCACTGATGCGAAAGGGATTGAAAACGTCTTTGCGGGTCATCTATCAGAGAAATATCGTGATGATCCTCTATCTGCTGATCATTATCCCCATGACCCATGCATTGGTAATCTCCGGTTATATTACAAAATTTACGGTGCCGCAGTTTATTGTGGATTATATTATGTCCCATACCTGGCTGGCGATTTTATATATTGGATTCTGGATTTATATCGGACTTCGCTCCTTTCATTGGATTTACAGTCTGCATTATTTCTGCCTGGAAAACTGTAACTTCAAGCAGGCGAGAAAGCGCAGCTGGAAACTGCAGAAAAATCATTACTGGACGGATCTGATCATTGTGCTGGGATGGAGTGCAGCCTGCATCGGTATTTATTACGGCGTGATCCTCTCTGGATCCTGGCTGGTGTCCAGAGTCAATCAGGCGTTACCGACACAGGATCTGTTCAGCAGTCTGACCCTTTCCGGGATTTCTTTGCTGATGGATGTGTGCGGTGCACTGTTTTTCTGTTTTGATCTTCCGTTATTTTTTATCTGCATCAGTCTGTTGTTCTATTATCGTAAGGCTGCCGCCGGTGAGCGGATTCCACGGGTTTTCCGGGATCTGGACAATGCTTACCGGGTTACCAATACGAGATGGGTAAAGAAAATTTATATGTATCGGAAACGGATCATTGCCCTCAGCATCGTAGTGGTGATCGGGGTCAATTTTGCATACAATTTTGCAGACCGGCGCGGTGTATTACATATGGGGCTGGGCAATCCGGTGGAAGTGACGGCGCATCGCGGGTATTCTGCAGCCTATCCGGAGAATACAATTCCGGCATTCAAGGGAGCCATTCAGGTGGGAGCTGACTGGGCGGAACTGGATGTACAGCAGACAGCAGACGGTGAAGTGATCGTTATGCATGATTCTAATCTGAAACGGACGACAGGACTGGATAAGGAAGTCTGGCAGGTGACCTGGGATGAAATCAAAGACCTGGATAATGGCAGCTGGTTTGATAAAAAATATCAGACTGTGCGGATTCCGACACTGGAAGAAGTGTTGAAAGTCTGCCGTGGCAAGATCCATTTGAATATCGAGATCAAACCCAGCGGACATGACAAGGATCTGGAGGAGCAGGTGGCGAAACTGCTGAAAAAGTATCATATGAGGGATACTTGTGTGGTTTCTTCCCTGAAGTATGATTCCCTGCGCAAGATCAAGCAGGCGGACGATTCCATCGAAACCGCATATATTACATCTGTATCGTATGGAAACTTTACAGACCTGGAATATGCAGACGGTTACAGTGTGGAGTCAACACTGCTGAGCAAGAGTTTCGTAAATAAGGCACAGAAGGCCGGGAAACAGATCTATGTCTGGACAGTGAATTCGGAAGAACGCCTGGAAAAAGTCGTAGGTATGGGAATTGACAATGTGATCACGGATGATCCTGTCATGGCAAAAGAACTGATCTATGAACAGGAACACAGCACGTTCTGGGACAGATATGTGAAACAGCTGCTTCAGATAGGAAAGTAGTGATGTGTGGATTGAGAATGTCCGCTTTACTACATATGATGAGTGAACTGTAACGAAACATATGAACAGTTAGCAATATAAAACAGGGGCTTTCTAATGAGGGGGAAATGTGGTATACTATGTTGAATAGTATCGGTTTTGTATACCGGCCGGAAGAATAATTTCGGCAGTATAAAGGAGTTAGCATGAGACAGGATGTTAAGTTGAAGGGTAAATTAAAAGGATATACACAGACACCGCTGGTACTGACGGCACTGTTTGGAGCCATGGATGTCTGGATGTATGTGCTGAATATCAAGGCGGGTGTTCTGGGAAGTGTTTTCGTAGGCATTTATTTTTTTGTGATGCTGTTTGTGTACTGGCGGAACAAACCGATCCTGATGAATGAGCTGATCGATTTTGCCACACAGTACGGTACGGTACAGAAACGTCTGCTGAATGAGTTTGAAGTGCCGTATGCGGTGATGGATGCCACAGGAAAACTGTTGTGGATGAACCGTCAGTTTGAGGCATTATCGGAAAAAAATAAAGGATATCACAAATCCATCACGACGATTTTTCCACAGATCACAAGAGAACTGATGGAGAAAGAGGATGAGTTGGAGCTTGTTGTGGAGCGGGAAGAATGTGTGTACCGCGCTTCTGTGCACAAGATTCATTTTACAGATATTCTGCATGAGAGCAGCAGCATCGAGCTGACAGAGAAAGTGCAGTATCTACAGGTCATCTATCTCTTTGATGAGACGCAGCTGACCCGGTACCGCATTGAAAACCAGGAAATGCAGATGGTACCTGCGTTGGTATATATTGATAATTATGACGAAGTCCTGGATACCGTGGAAGAGGTAAAGAAATCTCTGCTGGTCGCACTGGTAGACCGTAAGGTGACCAAATTTTTTGCATCCATCGACGGTCTGGTAAAAAAGACTGAGAACGACAAGTACTTTGTCGTGTTCCAGCATAAATATCTGGAAAAAATGGAAGAGGAAAAATTCAGCCTTCTGGAGGATGTCAAAAGTATCAAGGTTGGAAATGAGATGTCTGTCACTCTCAGTATGGGAATCGGTTATGTGGGAAATGATTATACGAAGAATTACGAGTATTCCCGTATGGCCATTGACCTGGCACTGGGACGCGGCGGAGATCAGGTGGTCGTAAAGACCAGAGATAAAATATCTTATTTTGGCGGAAGCAACCGTCAGGTAGACAAATCTACCCGTGTAAAGGCCAGAGTGAAAGCACTGGCGCTGCGCGAAATTATGATCACTCGTGACAAATTCTTTGTCATGGGACATAAAATTGCAGATATTGATTCTTTTGGTGCGGCTATCGGTATTTACTGTGCGGCCCGTCAGCTGGGCAAAAAGGCACAGATTGTAATTGATGAGGTCAATACGACACTGCGTCCGCTGAAGGAATGTTTTACACCGGAGAATGGCTATCCGGACGACATGTTTATCCCGAGCCAGCTGGCACTGGATGAGATTGATTCCCACACGGCATTGATCGTGGTGGATACAAACCGGCCGAGTTATACGGAATGTCCGAATCTGCTGAACCGGGCAAAGGCTATCGTTGTCTTTGATCATCATCGTCAGTGTGAGGATGTGGTGAAAAATGCGGTGCTTTCCTACACGGAGCCGTATGCTTCTTCCACCTGCGAGATGATCGCGGAAGTGTTACAGTATTTTGATGAAGATATCAAACTTTCCACACAGGAGGCAGATGCTATTTATGCGGGAATTTTGATTGATACCAATAATTTTGTATCCAAAACAGGTGTCCGTACTTTTGAGGCAGCAGCATATCTGCGCCGGTGCGGAGCAGAGGTTACCAGAGTGCGCAAGATGCTCCGGAATGATATGGATGCGTACAAAGCGAGAGCGGAAGCCGTGCGGCATGCAGAAGTGTTCCACAATATGTTTGCTATCAGCGTGTGCCCGGCGGACAATATTGAGAGCCCGACGGTGGCGTGTGCACAGGCAGCGAATGAGCTGCTGAATATCATTGGAATCAGAGCTTCTTTTGTGCTGACGGAGTACCATGACCGGATTTATATCAGCGCGCGGTCGATTGATGAAATCAATGTGCAGCTCGTTATGGAACGTCTGGGCGGCGGCGGTCATATGAATTCCGCAGGAGCGCAGCTCACCGGCTGTACGCTGGAGGATGCGAAGCGGACCATAGAAAATACACTTGATGAGATGATCAGGGAAGGAGATATTAAGTAAATGAAAGTGATTTTATTACAGGATGTAAAGTCTCTCGGTAAAAAGGGAGAGATTGTAAACGTAAGTGATGCTTATGCAAGAAACGTTATTTTTGCAAAAAAACTGGGGCTGGAAGCAACCGGAAAGAATTTAAATGATCTGAAACTTCAGAATAAACATGCAGAGAAAGTTGCAGAAGAACAGCTGGAAGCAGCTCAGGAACTTGCCAAGGATCTGGAAGATAAATTTGTGGAAGTCAAGATGAAAGCCGGTGAGGGCGGACGTACCTTTGGTTCTGTTTCCACAAAAGAGATTTCTGCAGCAGTCAAAGAACAGCTTGGTCTGGATATTGACAAAAAGAAAATGTCTCTGAACATTCCAATTAAATCCTTTGGAACTTTTGATGTGGCTATCAAACTGCATGCAAAAGTAACCGGATCGCTGAGAGTGAAAGTAACAGAGGCATAACGCAGTTAAGCCATAACTGTATCGGCAGTGTCGGAAATGATGCCGGTGATACGAAAAAGAACATGTCACTCATATAGAAAGGAATGGCAGAATATATGGAAGAGGCTCTGGTAAAACGGATCATGCCTCACAGCCTGGAGGCAGAACAGTCCGTCATCGGATCCATGATCATGGACCGGGATGCGATCCTTACAGCCTCTGAGCAGCTGGTGAAGGATGATTTTTATCATCAGCAATATGGAATCCTGTTTGAGACGATCACGGAACTGTTCAACAGTGGTGCACCGGTGGATCTGATCACTCTTCAGAACCGTCTGCGGGAGAAGAATGTACCGCCGGAGATCAGCAGTCTGGAATATGTCGGTGATCTGGTGACTACAGTTCCGACGTCTGCAAACGTAAAATATTATGCGGAGATCGTAAAAGAGAAAGCGGTGCTTCGCAAACTGATCAAAATCTGCCTCCCTTATCCAGATACCTGCTATTTGGGAAACGAAAGTCTGGAAGTAATTCTGGAAGAGACCGAGAAAAGCATTTTCAATCTGCTTCAGAGCCGGAGCAACAGTGATTATGTACCGATCAAACAGGTGGTGTTAAATGCTCTGGACAAGATTGAAATTGCATCCAGGACCCAGGGAAATGTTACTGGTATTCCTACCGGTTTTGTGGATCTGGACTACAAATTGTCCGGTCTGCAGCCGTCAGATATGATACTGGTGGCAGCACGACCGTCTATGGGTAAAACAGCCTTTGTGTTGAATATTGCCCAGTATGCAGCATTTCATGAGGATATGGCCACTGCAATCTTCAGCCTGGAGATGTCAAAAGAGCAGCTGGTAAATCGTCTGTTTTCACTGGAATCCCGGGTGGATGCACAGCTGCTCCGTTCCGGTAACCTGTCCGACGCAGACTGGGAGAAGCTCATCGAAGGCGCGGGAACCATTGGAAAATCACATCTGATCATCGACGATACGCCTGGTATCTCAATCTCAGAGCTTCGCAGCAAGTGCAGAAAATATAAACTGGAACATGATCTGAAGCTGGTTATCATCGATTACCTGCAGCTGATGTCCGGATCCGGCAGAAGCGATTCGCGCCAGCAGGAGATTTCAGATATCTCCCGTTCATTAAAGCAACTGGCCAGGGAGTTGAACGTACCGGTTATCGCACTGTCACAGCTGAGCCGACAGGTAGAGCAGCGTCCGGATCACAGACCTATGCTTTCGGATCTGCGAGAGTCCGGAGCCATCGAGCAGGATGCCGATGTGGTTATGTTTATCTATCGAGACGATTATTACAACAAAGATTCAGAGAATAAAGGAATTGCGGAGATCATCATCGCCAAGCAGCGTAACGGTCCGATCGGAACAGTCAATCTCGTATGGCTGCCGCAGTATACGAAATTTGCAAACATGGAGAAATAAAAAAACAACAGGGAGGTATAGGGAATGCAAATTCATCAGTCAGCAGAAGATTATCTGGAGTGTATTTTAAAATTAAGCAAACAGCGCCCGGTGGTTCGTTCCATCGATATTGCCAATGATATGAACTACTCCAAACCAAGTATCAGTGTTGCTATGAAAAATCTGCGTTTAAACGGTTATATCAACGTGGATGAGAGCGGATTTATCACACTGACAGACAGTGGTATGGAGATCGCTTCCAATATTTATGACCGTCATCTCATTCTGAGAAAATGGCTGGAATTCCTGGGAATTTCACCGGAGACGGCAGAACAGGATGCGTGCAAGATTGAACATACGCTGAGCAAGGAGACGTATGCAGCACTGCGTAAACACATCATCGAAGAGATGGGCGAAGAGTAAGAAACGGCAAAACGCATATTGATAAAAGCAAGGAAAGACTTTGGGCTTGTGCATAATAATGCATGGTCACAAGGTCTTTTTTTGTGGAAAAAGAAACGGAAATCAGATAGAAATTTTTGTACTGCACAACAAAAATGTTGTGCTGGATGATGGAAAATGTTTCAGATTATGCAAAAAACGTGTACAAACACGTCTGAATGTGAAGAAAATGACAAAATTGAAAAAAAATGTTGCACAATCCTTCATAACATAATAAAATAACTACGTTGAGATTATTAAAAAAAAGGAGATACGAGATGAGCTACGTAGACGAAGTACTCGCACGAGTAAAAACAAAAAATGCTGCTGAACCGGAATTCCTTCAGGCAGTAGACGAAGTATTGGAATCCATCAGACCAGTTGTAGAAGCTAATGAGGAGCTTTACAAGAAAGAAGCAATCTTAGAGCGTATTACAGAGCCGGACAGACAGTTCAAGTTCCGTGTGGCATGGGTTGATGACAATGGTCAGGTACAGGTAAACACAGGTTACCGTGTACAGTTTAATAACGCAATTGGACCGTACAAAGGTGGTCTGCGTCTGCATCCATCTGTATATCTTGGAATTATTAAATTCCTTGGTTTCGAGCAGGTTTTCAAGAACTCCTTAACAGGTCTTCCAATCGGAGGCGGTAAAGGTGGATCTGATTTCGATCCTAAGGGTAAATCTGATCGTGAAGTTATGGCATTTTGCCAGAGTTTTATGACAGAACTTTCCAAATACATCGGAGCTGATGTCGATGTACCGGCTGGTGATATCGGAACAGGTGCAAGAGAGATCGGTTACCTGTATGGTCAGTACAAGAGAATCACAGGCCTGTATGAAGGTGTTCTGACAGGTAAAGGACTTTCCTATGGCGGATCCCTTGCACGTACAGAAGCAACAGGTTATGGTCTGTTATACATGACTGAAGAACTTCTGAAATCCCATGGACAGGATATCGCAGGCAAGACATGTGTTGTATCCGGTGCCGGTAATGTTGCTATCTATGCAATCCAGAAAGCACATCAGTTAGGCGCTAAATGCGTAACATGCTCTGATTCCACAGGCTGGATTTATGATCCGGAAGGAATTGATGTAGATTTACTGAAAGAGGTTAAAGAAGTAAAACGTGCACGTCTGACAGAGTACGCAGCAGCAAGACCAAGTGCTGAGTATCATGAAGGCCGTGGCGTATGGAGCGTAAAATGCGATATCGCACTTCCATGTGCTACACAGAACGAGCTGCTTATCGATGATGCAAAAGCATTAGTTGCAAACGGCTGTATCGCAGTTTGCGAAGGTGCTAACATGCCTACAACGCTTGACGCTACACAGTACTTACAGCAGAACGGTGTATACTTTGTTCCTGGCAAGGCTGCAAACGCAGGTGGTGTTGCTACATCTGCACTTGAGATGTCTCAGAACAGCGAGCGTTTAAGCTGGACATTTGAAGAAGTAGATGCAAAACTGAACCAGATCATGGTAAACATCTACCACAACATCGACGATGCTGCAAAACGTTATGGCAAAGAGGGCGACTATGTAGCAGGTGCTAACATCGCAGGCTTTGAGAAAGTCGTAGATGCTATGCTTGCACAGGGTGTATGCTAATACAGGATTACAAAGAGAAAAATTTTCCTGATTGGCATGTAATTTGCTTAATGAATAAGTGAAAAGGTTATGGGACAAGACGATTGTTCCATAACCTTTTTTTTGAGAAAAAAAACGACTAAGAAATAATGAAAAATGCGTGACAATTCAGTAAAAGTAACGGTTTTTGAAAAGATGCTTGTAAAATTGCGGAATAAGGGCTAAACTACAATAGTATTAGACGGAGGTTAGGAAAAGCGTATGAGTAAGAAAGAAATTGTCATTGCAGATGTCGTAGACAAGTACGATAATCCAATTGCAGAGCTGGTACAGGTAGCCTGCCAGTTTTCAAGCTCACTGTATTTAGTACGGGGAAATCATCGGATTAATGCAAAAAGCATTATGGGAATTATGGCATTTAACCCGCACAATGGTGTAGAAGTTGAGATTGAAGCTGATGGAGCAGATGAGGCAGAGGCATTGACTGCCATGGAGAAATTTTTGCTCTGCATGTAACTTATAGTATATCAACAGTTTAAAAAAGCATCAGACATTCTGATGCTTTTTTTGTTTGAGAGGAAATTATGATAAATTTCCTCTCAAACAAAAGCACTTCGTGCAAACATAAAAAAAGAGCACTCTGACAGTGCTCTTTTTTATGTTTGCTTTTTGATTTTGTTCGGATTACTCTTCCGCAGGAATCTCACCCTTGTATTTTGCAACCAGAGTCTGGATTCTCTGATATGGATCAAGCAGATCGCTGATGGATGCATCATGATTTAAGGTATCAATGATGTAAGCAATGTATTTGCTCATGTCACAGCTGATATAGTACTCTCTGCTTAACAGTTCCGGTGTCTGGTATGCAAGGTTTGTAGTAACCACTTTATAGATCAGTCCGTCTTCTACCGCTTTGTCGAATTTCTCAAGACCGTTTGTGAACAGACCGAAAGTAGCGATTACAAAGATTCTTCCGGCATTTCTCTTCTTTAATTCACGGGCAACATCGATCATACTTCCGCCGGAAGAGATCATGTCATCTACAACCCATACATCCTTGCCATCCAGAGAAGAACCAAGGAATTCGTGAGCAACAATTGGGTTGGTACCGTCTACGATATGACTGTAATCACGACGTTTGTAGAACATACCCATATCTACGCCAAGTACGCTGGCAAGGAATACAGCACGGCTGGTAGCTCCCTCATCCGGGCTGATGATCATCAGATGATCATTGTCGATCTTTAAGTCATCTACAGCATTCAGGATACCTTTTACAAACTGGTAAGCTGGCTGAACAGTGTCAAATCCGTGAAGCGGGATTGCATTCTGTACACGAGGGTCATGTGCATCGAAAGTGATGATGTTGTCAACACCCATGCCGATCAGCTCCTGAAGTGCAAGTGCACAGTCCATGGACTCTCTTGCGGTACGTCTGTGCTGACGGCTCTCATACAGGAATGGCATGATAACTGTGATTCTTCTTGCTTTACCGTTTGCAGCAGCGATCATACGTTTCAGATCCTGATAGTGATCATCCGGTGACATGTGGTTCTCATGTCCACAGAGTTTGTAAGTCAGGGAGTAGTTGGTTACATCTGTCATGATGTAAAGGTCATATCCACGAACGGATTCATGGATCATACCTTTTGCTTCGCCACTTCCGAAACGCGGGCAGGATGCATCGATAATATAGGAGTCACGCAGGTAGCCTTTGAACGCGATGTCGTTCTCATGCTCGTGCTCACGTACACATCTCCATTTTACAAGATATTTGTCTACTTTTTCACCGATCTCACGGCAGCTCTCCAGCGGAATCATTCCGAGAGCGCCGGCCGGGATTGTTTCTAAGTTTCTCTGATCGTTATGCATTAGAAAAGTTCCCTCCATCAAATCTTTTCATTTGTTTTTATAAATACGAAGGCATTATAGCACTGAATCCCCTGTTATGACAAGGGATTTCTTGTGATATGGGCATTTGCACATATAATTAAGGAAAAAATCTTATTTTTCGGTTAGTTTTTTGCAAAGTCGGATATCATTGCCAAACAGATGCAGGATGATAAAGCTGTTCGAAATCCGGGAAAAGATACGTTCCGAATAAATAGATGCAATATCGAAGAGCTCCAGATTCGTGGAAATCAGCGTGGATTTCTGCTTGCGGATCCGCTCATTCAGGCATACAAAAAATTGTGATGTCGTGAAGGTGTTGGTCAGCTCTGTACCCAGATCATCGATGATGAGCAGATCACAATCGAAGATATTGTGGTAACTTTCTGCTGCCTGCGGTTCTCTGGTAAAGGTTTTCTGAGCCAGCAGTTCAAACAGGTGGTGAGCGGAAAAATAAATTACAGAGTGACCGGTATCCAGCAGCTCTTTTGCGACGCAGTTGGACAAAAAAGTTTTGCCGACGCCGGTGTCACCGAAAAGCAGCAGATTCTCAAAGGTATCATCAAAGGTATCTACAAAACGATGGCATTGAACTACGGCGTTTCTGGCAGCTTCCAGGGAGGAAAGTTGTGTGTTGTCGTAAATGTCATCGGCATAATAGTCGTAGGAAAACGTGTCAAAATTTTCCTTTTCCAGAATGCCCTGCAGATTGGACTGGGTGTAGACCAGGTCAATGGCGGCCTGCTTCAGACAGTGGCAGCGTTTCTGGCCGATATAGCCGGTGTCCTGACAGTCCGGGCAGGTATAGGGTGGCTGAAAGTAATCTGCCGGATAACCGGCATTTTGCAGACATTCCTGTTTACGGGCAGAAAGGGTCTGGATTTGATCGTGCAGATCCGTCAGGGCAGAGGCATCGCCATCCAACAGCTGTCTGGCCCGTCTGACGCTTAAAGATGCGATCTGTGCATCCAGTTCGGTAATCTTTGGAATCTTTGCGGCAATCTCTTCCCGACGGGTATCGATGAGCTGCTGGCGTTTTAACTGCCGGTCCTGATAGCCCCGCATGATCTGATCATATTGTGTATTGGTAAGTGGCATAATATTTTTCCTTTATAGTTGGTCTAGGATTGTGGTTTGTTTTCGGTAGCAGACATGGATTTCTGAAGCAGTTGCTGCTGCAGATCCTGATAATTGTTATTCCGCTGTTTGAAATTTGTAAACTGGCTGGCTGTGGCCGGCTGCTGCGAACGTTCCGGTCTGGATTTTTGCTGCTGATATACCTCATCCTCTTTTGCCACCTCGTCCATGGTATGGATCCCCGCTTTGTGCCATTTCTCGAGAATGGAATTTGCATATCCAAAGTTCGGTTCATGGATGGCACGGATGGTTCGATGAGCTTCGTAGCCTGGAGATTCCGGT
>OLOD01001998.1_pt1 | contig 11361 bp, 11 predicted proteins | sample 1671921 | NCBI WGS metagenome assembly OLOD01 (sample SAMEA3136626, study PRJEB25190) | human gut metagenome | biome: human gut; feature: human-associated habitat; material: faeces | place: Austria | collected 2013
GAGAAATTGGAAGGGAGTAAGAAAACATGACAAAATTTGTACCCGAAGAGGAGTTTGACGCGGTGACCAAAGAGGGCTTCTGGATTGCGGATTTTTACACCGACCACTGCGGCCCCTGCAAAATTCTGGACGTGGTGCTGGGGCAGATCATATATGACAATCCGGAGATCAACCTGGCCAAGTGCGATATTGAAAAGAGCCCCGCTTATACTGAACGCTTTGGAATCCAGGGGACTCCTACCCTATATTTTATGATGGACGGGGAAATAAAAAAAGAACTGTCAGGATCTCAGCCCAGAGATGTGCTGGAAGAGGCGATCTCCCAAGTTATGTTTGGAGAATGAGGCGGAGAACGGGAGGGACATATGGCAGTCCCTCCCGTTTTTTTGGAGGAAGAATCTATGGCCTTTCCTCCTGCCTTGTGATAAACTACCGGGGAAGATGCAAAACCGTCTGCCGAGCCGGCGGCGGAGAGAACGGAGACTTGTTATTATTTGCTGCAGATAAGAATAAAGTTGTATGGGATACACTGGGAGCACTTCGTCTGGAACTCGCACGTCAGATGGAACTTCTTGACAAGAATGAATACAAATTCTTGTGGGTAACAGAATTCCCACTTCTTGAGTGGAGCGAAGAGCAGAACCGTTATACAGCTATGCACCATCCATTTACAATGCCAATGGAAGAAGATCTTCAGTATATCGACAGTGATCCGGGAAGAGTGCGTGCGAAAGCATACGATATCGTATTAAATGGTAATGAAATCGGTGGCGGAAGTGTCAGAATCTTCGATCAGGATATCCAGAGCAAGATGTTCAAAGTACTTGGATTTACGGAAGAACAGGCTCAGGAGCAGTTTGGATTCCTTCTGACAGCATTCAAATACGGAGTACCGCCGCACGCAGGACTGGCTTACGGTCTGGACCGTCTGGTTATGCTGATGGCAAAACAGGACAGCATCCGTGACGTGATCGCATTCCCGAAGGTAAAAGATGCATCTGACCTGATGACAGAAGCACCGGGACATGTAGATGCAAAACAGCTGGAGGAACTCGGAATTGCAGTAGTGGCAAAGGAAGAGAAGAAAGACGACGCTGAGTAAGTAAAGAATAAAATGCCGGGAACAGTCAGATAAAGATTATTCCTGGCATTTGTTAAATTATTTGAATTTTCAGATAGAAAGAAAAATTCAAAAAACTTGAAAAAGATATTGACATAATGAGAAAGTTGCGATATACTAAATATCGTTCTGATGAACATGAAAACATGAAATATACTTGATGTGCGATAGTAGTACAGTTGGTAGTACGCCACCTTGCCAAGGTGGAGGTCGCGGGTTCGAGTCCCGTCTGTCGCTCTGAATTGACTGTTTGCAATGTCTTTTTGTTGTATTAATTTACGAGCAGAGAAAGAATCCGATTGAAATCATATGTGGCACTGTGCTATACTAAAGTGTACATAAACAAAAAGAGAGTGAACAAGAAAACGAGGATGTGAGAAGATGAATCAGGAAAGAGTAGTAAAAGCAGGTCTTCTGGGACTTGGAACGGTTGGCAGTGGTGTATATAAGCTTGTAGAATGCCAGAAAGATGAGATGGCAATGAAAGCCGGGGCAGGTCTTAAGATCCAGAAAATACTGGTACATAACATGAATAAGAAGAGAAAAGGCGTAGACCAGTCTCTTTTAACAGATAAGTGGGAAGATATCATTAACGATGATGAAATCGAGATCGTGATCGAGGTGATGGGCGGCATTGAGCCTGCAAGAACTATGATTCTGGAAGCTCTGCATGCAGGGAAGAATGTTGTAACTGCAAATAAAGATCTGGTGGCAACACATGGACATGAACTTCTGGAAGCTGCAGAAGAAAGTGGAGTGGACTTCTTATTTGAGGCAGCCGTAGCAGGAGCAATCCCGATCATCCGTCCACTGAAGCAGTGTCTGGCTGCAAATGAGATCCAGGAAGTCATCGGTATTGTCAATGGTACAACGAACTTTATCCTGACCAAGATGATCGAAGAAGGCATGGATTTTGGCGATGCACTGGCACTTGCTACCGAGCTTGGCTATGCTGAGGCAGACCCGACAGCCGATATCGAAGGACTGGATGCCGGACGTAAAGTAGCGATCATGGCATCGATCGCATTCCATTCCAGAGTGACATTTGATGATGTATATACAGAAGGAATTACGAAGATTACGGCAAAAGACGTAGAGTACGCAGAAGAATTTGGTGACGTGATCAAATTGCTCGGTGTCGCACATAATACAGAAGGTGGTATAGAAGTTGCAGTACATCCGATGATGATTCCGAAGGAGCATCCTCTTGCATCTGTCAGAGATTCCTTTAATGCAGTATTCGTACATTCCGATGCAGCAGATGATACGATGTTTTATGGACGTGGAGCGGGAGAACTTCCGACAGCCAGCGCGATCATGGGTGATGTGATCGATGTGATCCGTGATATTCAGTATCATTGTACGGGAAGAATCAGCTGCACCTGTTATCGTGACACACCGGTAAAGGATTTTAAAGAAGTAAAGAATAAATTCTATATCCGTATGCTGGTGGATAATAAACCGGGTGTGCTTGCAGCAATCGCGAGTGTATTTGGAGTGCATAAGGTAAGTATTGCCAGAGTCATCCAGAAGACGGAGGCAGATGATGCGGCAGAACTGGTTATCGTGACAGAAGCAGTAAAGGAAAAGCATCTGGAAGATGCACTGGAACATTTGGCGGATATGGATACGACACGTGAGATCGGAACTGTGATCCGTGAATATTAGAGCATAAATAGCAGAATATTTTTAAAGGACGGAGACTGTAACAAGCTCCGTCTTTTATAATCGGATAAGGAGTGAAGATGAGATGGAGGAACAGAAAAAAAGAAATCCTCTGGAGACAGAAAAAGAAGGAAAACTGATCGCGAAATTTGCAATTCCGGCAATTATCAGTATGCTGGTGAGCTCGTTATATAATATTGTAGACCAGATCTTCATCGGACAGGGAGTCGGACTTCTGGGAAATGCGGCGACCAATATCGCATTTCCGGTGTCGATCATCTGTACGGCAACAGCGCTTCTTCTGGGAATCGGCAGTGCATCGAATTTTAACCTGTGTTCCGGTGCGGGAGATCATGAGAAGGCAAGCAGGATCGCAGGAACCGGACTTGCTATGCTGGTGATCTGCGGAGTGATCATTGCGGCGGTCACACTTGTATTTTTGAATCCGTTACTGCACATCTTTGGGGTAACAGCGAAGATCCTGCCATACGCACAGGATTACACGGGGATTACCGCATTCGGAATACCGTTTCTAATCTTGACGACGGGTGGGAATCATCTGATCCGTGCAGACAGAAGTCCGACATATTCGATGACGTGTATGCTGACGGGAGCAATCATTAATACGATCTTAGATCCGTTATTTATCTTCGGATTCCATTGGGGAATCAAAGGTGCTGCCTGGGCAACCGTGATCGGTCAGATCGTATCAGGTATTATGGTCATTGTATATTTCGGACGATTCCGTAAAATGGAACTGAAAAAAGAGATGTTCCGTCCGTCAGGAAAGATTTTGAAGAAGATCATATCACTGGGAATGGCTTCCTGTATCAATCAGATTGCTATGGCTGTGGTACAGGTCACGATGAATAATACATTGCGGCATTATGGAGCGGCTTCTGTGTATGGAACGGATATTCCACTGGCATGCGTGGGGGTGATCTCTAAAGTAAATATGGTGTTTATGGCAATCGCAATCGGAATTTCACAGGGCTGCCAGCCAATCTGGGGATTCAATTACGGTGCGGAGGCGTATGACAGGGTGAAGAGGACCTATTGGAAAGCATTCCAGATCGCCATGGCGGTTGGCATTGTATTTTTTCTGTGTTTCCAGTTCTTCCCGACGCAGCTTGTGAGTATCTTTGGTACAGGAAGTAAGGAATATTATCAATTTGCAGCGAGATATTTCCGGATTTTTATGTTCATGACATTTATCAATGGAATACAGCCGATGTCCTCCGGATTTTTTACATCGATCGGTAAGGCAAAGCTGGGTATTGTAGTTTCACTTACAAGGCAGGTGATTTTCCTGCTTCCACTGATACTTATTTTCCCGCTTTATATGGGAATTGATGGTGTAATGTATGCAGGACCGATTGCTGATGCAGCAGCAGGAATTGTTGCAATAGGGTTTGCGCTAAAAGAGCTTCGTGCGATGGATGAGATTGCATAGCCTGTTGGAATATGGTAAAATAAATTGATTGAATGAGTCCGTCCGGGGATGTGAATCTTCCCGGACGGATGATGTTTACAGGGGAATGGGAGAAGACAAAGGATGAAAGAACGATTACCCGTTGGATTTATGTTTAAACAGATTAATAATATTTACGAGAAGGAATTCAATAATCTGCTCCGCGGGATTGGGATCACATCGTCACAGTGTGCGGTGCTGGATTACCTTCTTGGCAGCAGCAAAGAATTCATGAATCAGAAAGACATTGAGAAAGCACTAAGTCTTAAGAATCCGACGGTGACAGGAATCTTAAAAAGGCTGGATGAAAAGGGATTCATTCTGGCGGTTCCAAGTAATCAGGATAAAAGATGCAAGAACATATACCCGACAGAAAAAGCATACGATATCCAGAAAAAAATGGATAACTACCGGAAGAAGATCGACCGGCGGCTTACGATCGGAATGAGTAAAAAAGAAATTGCAGCATTGGAAAAGATGCTGGACCGGGTCCTTTATAATATCAGTGATCCGTAAAGAGAACAGGAAAGGACAGGAGAAACAAAAAATGAGTTATGCAGACAAAGTATTTATCAATATGTGCCGTGACATTATCGATAACGGTACCGATACCAGAGGAGAAAAGGTAAGACCGGTATGGGAAGACGGGACACCGGCGTATACGATCAAAAAATTCGGAGTCGTGAACCGTTATGATCTGTCGAAAGAATTTCCGGCATTGACACTTCGAAGAACCGCGATTAAAAGCTGTACGGATGAACTTCTCTGGATCTGGCAGCAGAAATCAAATAATATCAATGACCTGCACAGCCATATCTGGGACAGCTGGGCAGATGAAGACGGATCGATCGGAAAAGCTTACGGATATCAGATGGGCGTAAAGCATCAGTATAAAGAAGGAATGTTCGATCAGGTAGACCGTGTGATCTATGATCTGAAAAATAATCCATACAGCAGAAGGATCATGACGAATATCTATGTACATCAGGATTTGCATGAGATGAACCTGTATCCATGTGCTTACAGTATGACATTTAATGTGACGAAGAAACCGGGACATGATAAACTGACACTGAATGCGATCCTGAACCAGAGATCCAATGATGTTCTGGCTGCAAATAACTGGAACGTATGTCAGTATGCTGTGCTGATCCATATGCTTGCGCAGGTGTGTGATATGGAAGTGGGAGAATTTGTCCATGTGATCGCAGATGCGCATATTTATGACAGACATGTACCGATGATCGAAGAACTGATCAGCCGTGAACCGCTTCCGGCACCGCAATTCTGGCTGAATCCGGAGATTAGGGATTTCTATCAGTTTACAAGAGATGATGTGAAATTGATCGATTATCAGACACATGACCAGATTAAAAATATTCCGGTAGCGGTATAAGTAGGAGGAAATAATATGAATTTGATCGTAGCAGTAGATTCGAACTGGGCAATTGGAAAAGAGAATAAATTACTGGTGAGTATTCCGCAGGATATGAAATTTTTCCGTGAGACAACGAAGGGAAAAGTTGTTGCGATGGGAAGAAAGACACTGGAAAGCTTTCCGGGAGGACAGCCTCTGAAGAACCGAGTCAATGTGGTACTTACGACAGATAAGAATTATAAAGTAAAAGATACCGTGATCGTACATTCCGTAGAAGAGATGGTAGAAGAATTAAAAAAATACAATTCGGAAGATGTCTATGTGATCGGTGGAGAGAGTATTTACCGCCAACTTCTTCCGTATTGTACAAAGGCTTATGTTACAAAGATCGATCATGCATATGATGCAGATACATACTTCCCGGATCTGGATGCAGATCCGGAGTGGGAAATGACAAAAATCAGTGATGAGCAGACATATTTTGATCTGGAATATGTATTTGTGATATATGAGAGGAGATAAAGAAAGCGGGATGAGAATACTTAGTGTCACGGCACAGAAACCATGCAGTACCGGGAGCGGAGTCTATCTGACAGAGGTTGTGAAAGCACTTGCAAAAGAGGGACATACGCAGACTGTGCTGGCAGGCATTGCAAGAGGGGAACAGATGGATATGCCGGATGGCGTGAAGGCATATCCGGTATATTTTGAATCGGAAGGATTACCATATCCGGTTGTGGGTATGTCAGATGAGATGCCATATATCAGTACAAGATACAAGGATATGACAGAAGAGATGACAGTACAGTTCAGAAATGCATTTCTTGCAGTATTGGATGAAGTAATAGAAAGAGAAGATCCGGAACTGATTTTATGCCATCATCTGTATTATCTGACAGCACTGGTGCGGGAGCGCTATCCGGAAAAGAAAGTATATGGATTCTGTCACAATACGGATTTGAGACAGATGAAAAATACGTCATTTCAACGGGAATTTATACGCAGTCAGATTCCGCGTCTTGACCGGATCTTTGCACTTCAGGAAGCACAGAAAGAAAAGATCAGACAGATATATCCGGTGAAAAGTGAGAGCATGACGGTAATCGGCACGGGGTACAATAGTCATGTGTTCCGGATAACCGGTGAGAAGCCGGGAAAAAAAGATGAAGTGGTGCGGCTGGTTTTTGCCGGGAAAATCACGCAGAAGAAAGGCGTAAAAAGTCTTTTGCGTGCAATGAACCTGCTGGATGAAGAAAGCGGACAGATAAAACTTGTGCTTGCGGGTGGAGCTGGAAATCAGAAAGAATATGAAGAAATAAAAGAACTGGCTGCACACTGCAGATATCCGGTCAGATTTGCCGGTTGTGTGCCGCAGTTGGAACTGGCAAAACTGTATAACGACGGAGATATCTTTGTCTTGCCGTCTATGTATGAAGGACTGCCGCTTACAGTGATCGAAAGCCTGGCGTGTGGTGACCGCGTAGTGATGACGAGGCTGGATGGAGTGGCAGACTGGCTTGAGGATATGATACCGGATGCTGATATCCGTTATGTGGATCTGCCAAAGATGAAAGGTGCGGATGAAGCAGTGGAAGAAGAACTTCCGGTTTTTGAAAAAAGACTGGCACAGACACTGGAAGATGCAATTAGGACAGTAAAACAGGAAAATAGAGGACTTGTGAAAAACAGGGCATGTGATGTGAGCAGAATATCCTGGCAGAAGATTGCGCAGGAAGTCATCCGGTAAAAGGTAGATAAAAGAGAGCGAAAAGATCAACTTGATGATTTTTTCGCTCTCTTTTGTTATATTTCCGTTAAAGGCATATTCTATAATGTATCGTTCCTTCTTACATATCCAGGACGGTCTTCAGAAGCGGACAGCTCTTTTGCATGTGTGATCTTAGCATGTTTGTCAATTACCTGATTCTCTACGTGAACATTTTCACCGATGTAAGCATCAGAAAGTACGATGCAGTTTTTGACAACAGCTCCTTTCTTGATGATACATCCACGTCCGATAACAGAATGATCAATCTCTCCTTCGATCAGACAGCCATTTGACACAACAGAGTTTTTGGCTGTTCCGGTTTCGAAATACTGGGTTGGGCAGGAATCGTTGGTCTTGGTATAGATCGGCCAGTCCGGCACGAACAGATTCTGTGCTGTTTTGATATCTGTCAGGGACAGGTTGGACTCATAGTAGCTGTTAAAATCTGAGATTGCTGCAAAGTAACCTCTGTGAGAAACTCCGCGGATATCAAGGTCTTCGCAGGAAGCATTTACGATATCCAGTAATGTGTATACAGAAGAAGTCTTTCTTGATTTGTGAATCAGTTCGATGAACAAATCTTTCTTCATGATATAAGTATCCATAAAGATGTTTTTGTTCTTTGCATTTCCGTGATTTTGTTCCAGTGAAAGAACCCCTTTCTGCTTGTTCAGATTAACAGCATAGCAATTCAGAAAATATTCTTTTGCATTGTCTACGGAGTGATACAGTAAGGTAATATCAGCACCGGATTCGATATGAGTGTTTAACAGTTTGTTGTAATCCTGGGTATAGATCATATAACTTGGAGCGATTACGACATATTCCTCCAATTGCTGTTCAATATATTCTAAGTTCTCGATGTAGGATGCAATGTCATTGTTATACAGACTCATATTCATTCCGAGTCCGGAATAAAGAATCTGGAGATTACCACTCTTGGAGTTGATATTATAATGACGTCCGGTTCCGAGATGTGCAGTCAGTGACTGCGGTTTTCTGCGGATATAAACCTGAATATGGTCGATGCCGCTGTTACTCATATTAGAGATCGTGAAGTCGATGACACGGTAACGTCCAAGGAAAGAAAAAGCACCTACCGGACGATATTCCTGCATACCTTCTACTGCAATGTGATTTCCGGCAAAATTTACGATTCCAAATGCTTTAGCCATGTTATTCTACCCCCTTTACACGTTTTGAAATGAGCTCGATGTGCTCGCTCTTGGCATCGCCGACAACTGCGCCTGCACCAATCTTTACATTATCGGCAACCAGTGCACGTGTAACGACAGCATTCTCTTCCACTTCAACACCAGGCATCAGCACGCTGTCGATGATCTTTGCGCCTTTTCTGACTTTGGCACCGGTGAAGAGAACGGAATTCTGGATATCACCTTCGATCACACAACCCTGATTGACAAATGCATGTCTGATATTGGCATCCGGGCCGATGTACTGAGGAAGAGTAGTTGCATCTTCGGTGTAAATCTTCCAGGTCGGATCATTCAGATCCAGTTCATTGTTTTTGCTCAGCAGATCCATATTTGCTTCCCAGAGAGAATCAATTGTTCCGACATCTTTCCAGTACCCCTTGAACTTGTATGCATATAATTTTTTTTCATCACTCAGAAGAGACGGAATGATATCTTTTCCGAAGTCATGGTTGGAATCAGGATCTTTCATATCAGCAATTAATTTCTTACGTAAAAGCTTCCAGTTAAAGATATAGATTCCCATAGAAGCAAGATTGCTCTTTGGATGTTCCGGCTTTTCTTCAAATTCTATGATCCGGCCTTCTTCGTCGGTATTCATGATACCGAAACGGCTTGCTTCTTTCATAGGAACTTCGATGACTGCGATGGTTGCATCGGCACCGTTGTCTTTGTGCGCCTGCAGCATCTTGTCATAATTCATCTTATAGATATGGTCACCGGAGAGAACCAAAAGATAATCCGGTGAATATGTATCAATAAAATCGATGTTCTGAGAAATTGCATCTGCTGTACCTCTGTATACATCCAGGTTCGCATCTGCCTTCTCACGTGGCGGAAGAACGAATACGCCGCTTTCTTTGGCATCTAATCCCCAACGACGTCCGGCTGCCACATAACTGTTCAGCAGAATTGATTCATACTGCGTTAAAACTCCTACTACGTTAATTCCGCTGTTTGCGCAGTTGCTGAGTGGGAAATCGATGATTCTGTATTTTCCACCATAAGAAACAGCTGGTTTTGCAACTTTATTTGTCAGTTCGTGAAGGCGTGAGCCTCTACCGCCGGCTAATATCATCGCTAACATATTATTTTGTTTCATGATATATCCTCCTTATTGCTTATGTATCTATTGTATAATTTTTTGCATTTTTTTGCCATACATTTTTGGAAAAAAATGCAAAAAATCACAAAAAAATTTAAAATTAAATGTGAAATTTGTGAAAGATGGAAAAATAACGAAATTTGTCGGGAAAATGATAAAAAAAAGATCAATAACACGATTGTGCAAAAGTTCATTATAAAAATCAGCAGTAAATGAATCGGATAAAAAGAGTTGACAATACCAAAGAATGTCACCTATAATGTTTTATAAATATTCAGTGAAATGCTGTAAAGATGCAATAATCGCCCTGAGCTTGCAGCTTAGGGCTTTTCTTTTTATTTTATAGAAAAGTAAAAATTCAAGGAGGTAGTATATGAAAAAGATCAGTGGAAATAAATTATTGGTAAAAGCGCTGAGAGAAGAACAGGTAGATACAATTTTCGGGTATCCGGGAGCCTGTACGATCGATATCAGTGATGAACTTTATAAGCAGGATTATACGAAGGTAATTCTTCCGAGACAGGAAGTAGCACTGGTACATGAGGCAGATGCTTATGCAAGATCAACCGGAAAAACAGGAGTGTGTCTGGTTACAAGCGGACCGGGGGCAACGAATCTTGTGACAGGTCTTGCAACTGCCTATTACGACAGTGTACCACTGGTATGCTTTACGGGGCAGGTGTCCAGACATTTGATCGGAAATGATGCGTTCCAAGAAGTAGATATTATCGGAATCACCAGAAGCATTACGAAATATGGTGTTACGGTCAGAAACAGGGAAGACCTCGGACGTATCCTGAAAGAAGCATTTTATATTGCAAGAACAGGAAGGCCGGGACCGGTATTGATCGACCTTCCAAAAGATGTAATGGGAGAATTAGGAAGTGCCGAGTATCCGGATGAAGTGAATATCCGTGGATATAAGCCGAATACCCATGTACATGTCGGACAGTTAAAGCGTGCGGTTAAGATGCTTTCCAAGGCAAAGAAACCATTGTTCCTCGCAGGCGGAGGTATCAATATAGCACATGCCAATGAAGAATTTACGAAACTGGTGGATGTGACGAATGTTCCGGTTGTAACAACAATTATGGGACGTGGGGCGGTTCCGACTACACATCCGTTATATATAGGAAATCTTGGAATGCATGGTGCCTATGCATGTAATATGGCGGTAAATGAATGTGATCTGTTATTTTCGATCGGAACCAGGTTCAATGACAGGATCACAGGAAAGCTGCATTCATTTGCACCGAATGCACAGATTGTACATATTGACATTGATACAGCCGCAATTTCTAAAAATGTGCAGGTGGATGTGCCGATCGTAGCAGATGCCAAAGAAGCCGTTACGAAGATGTTAGAGTATGTCACTCCTTTTGAGACGGGAAAATGGCTGGATACGATCGAAGACTGGAAAGCGGAGCATCCGCTGAAGATGAAAAAGAAACCGATCATGACACCGCAGGATGTTATTGAGGCGATTAACCGGATCTTTGATGAGGCGATCATTGTAACGGATGTCGGACAGCACCAGATGTGGGCAACGCAGTATATTACCATGCCGAGAGGCAAGCAGATGATCACTTCCGGTGGTCTCGGAACGATGGGTTACGGACTTGGAGCTGCAATCGGTGCAA
>OLOD01002000.1_pt1 | contig 11359 bp, 9 predicted proteins | sample 1671921 | NCBI WGS metagenome assembly OLOD01 (sample SAMEA3136626, study PRJEB25190) | human gut metagenome | biome: human gut; feature: human-associated habitat; material: faeces | place: Austria | collected 2013
CAGAAACATTTACAGGAATCCCTGGTAAATACGTTCCTGTCAAAGAAACGATCCGGGGATACAAAGAAACAAATTAAACGTGACCGAAAAGTAAATGGCTATCAAGAGTAACTCATAACAAAGTTCAATAATTTTGAAAATTCTGGAGGAATTTATAATGAAAAAGAGAGCATTAGCTATTTTAATGGCAGCATTAACCGCAACTACTATGTTTGCAGTTCCTACATTTGCAGCAGATTACTCAGGAGAGGATCCGCAGCTTGAGAAAAACATCAAAATCCTTACCATCTGGGCAGAAGATAATGACAATGGTATGCTGTTAAACAAAATCTGCGAAGACTATCAGAAAAATGTAAACCCGAATTTCACATGGGAATATGAGATGGTTGCTTCTGACAACCTTCAGCAGAAAATTGCTACACTTGCAGCATCCAATGATCTTCCAGATCTGTTCGCTTACGAAGCAGGTGCTCCACTCAGCGTTCTCATCGATTCCGGAAAGGTTAAAAATATTACAGAAGCTGTTGACGAGATCGGAACAGCAGATTATTTAAACAGCGGTGCTGTTGAGCTTCTGAAAGGATTATCTGGAACAGATGATCTTTATGATCTTCCTCTTGGACTGAATGTAGAAGGCTTCTGGTACAACAAAGCTCTGTTCGAGCAGGCAGGATGCGAAGTTCCTACTACATGGGATGAGTTTGAAGAGGTTCTTCAGAAACTTTCCGATGCAGGTATCCAGCCTCTTACAACTGGTGGATCTGACAAATGGGGTGCAACCCGTCTGATCAATGCATACGCAGTAAGAACCGCAGGAAACGACATTATGACAAAAGCAGCTGACGGCGAAGTTCCTTATACAGATGAGAAACTTGTTGCAGCAGCTGATAAGATTGCAGAGTGGGCAGAGAAAGGATATTTCGGAGAAGGTATCACAACAGTTGATATGAATACAGCTGGTTCCATGCTGATGAGTGGAAAAGCAGCTATCTTCTACAATGGTTCCTGGTTTACACAGAACCTGACAGATGATTCCCAGAACCCGGCAGGCGAGGACGGAATCGGATTCTTCAACATTCCGGTTGCAGATGAGTCCATCAGCTCCGCTACTTCTTACTCTATGAACTGTGGTAACATTCTTGCACTTGACAACGACAAATATGATGAGGCTACTGGCTGGTTCCTGAAATACTTCATGGAGAACATCGGAAACGTAGCTATGGAAGATCAGGGAACTGTTAAAGGCTACACATATGATGTTGCAGCAGATGATATGGATAACTACACCAAGCTTGTTCTTGACGAGATTGACAAATCCACAGAAGGATTTGCATGGTGGGAAGCAAAAATGCCTAGCGAAATCTCCAAGACAGCTCAGGAAAATGTACAGCCTCTGTTAAACGGCGAAATGACTGGCGAAGAATATATGCAGTCCATCCAGGATGTATATGACATGCAGTAAGTAACAGCTTTGGCAATATAAGCTTTGAACTTCAAATGGGACGGTTTGCCAGCAGACACTCCCATTTTTATGTTAGAAGATAGGATGTTAGATGTGGGAGCGCCAAAGGCGCAGAGCATCTGACTTTCGTATGAAATCAGAAAGGAAGGAATTTTATGAACAAGGTATTAGGTAATAAGAAAGCGATATCCCTTTTCGTAGTTCCGGCATTAATTATTTACACCATCATCGTAATGGTACCGGTTATCTGGTCGTTGTATTATTCATTCTTCAGCGGCAGCCCGGGACTTCAGTGGGAATTTGCCGGATTTGACAATTATGCAAGACTTTTCAGAGACAAGAACTTCTTAAATGCATTGACAGTAAACTGTAAATATGTATTGGTAGTAACCGTTGGCCAGGTTGGAATGGGACTTTTACTTTCCCTGATGTTTAAATTCTGGCTGAGAAGATGCAAAACCATCGTAAGAACTCTGGTTTTCTTCCCGGTAGTACTTCCTACTGTTGCAGTAGGTCAGCTGTTTGCAAAGATCTATGAGATTCAGCCAAACTATGGTCTGTTAAACTCATTGCTTGACTCTCTTGGTTTTACGAACCTTGTTCAGCCATGGATCGGCCAGTCCAGCACAGCTCTCTGGGCATTGTGCGTAATGGATATCTGGGTAGCCATGGGATTCTATTCCGTAATTTTCTATGGAGCACTCCTTGATATCTCTGATGATATCCTGGAAGCAGCCAGAATCGACGGCTGCGGTGGATGGCAGTTATTTAAAAACATTCTTCTTCCGCTTCTTCGTCCGATGGTAATTACCAGCCTTGTATTCAGCTTCTCCGGAACTGTAAAAATGTTCGAGTCTGCTATGGCTCTTACAAAGGGCGGACCTGGAAGTGCAACAAAATCACTGTCCATGTATATGTATGACGTTGCATTTACTTATAATAAGGTTGGTTACGCCAGCGTTATCGCAATCGTGATCTTCCTGATCTGTGTAGTTGGATCTCTTGTTATCAACAAATTTGATGTGAAAGACTGAAAGGAGGAAATATTATGAAAAAAGTAAAAGCAGCTTTTCGAGGAATTGTAATTTTCCTTCTTTGCGTAATTGAGATCTATCCGTTATTCTGGATGCTTACTGCATCCTTCAAGAAACAGGCTGAGTGGAGTGAGAAGCCAGCTTATGCGTTAAATGATGGCTTTTATTTCCAGAACTATTCTGATGCATGGACAAGGGGACATATGTCCACCTTCTTTAAGAACAGTTTGATCACTACATTAGTAGCACTTGTATTTATTGTATTTTTCTCAGTAACTGTAGGATTTGCTGTAACAAAGATGAAATGGAAATTCAGAAATGCAGTTGCACAGTATTTCCGTTTCGGTATCATGATTCCGGTAGCAATTGCTTTGATCCCGCTGTTCCAGATTTACAGCAGATCAAACCTGTTAAATACCAGAACATGTCTGATCATTACGTACATAGCATTTGGTCTGTCGCTGTCCATTTATCTGGTTCAGGGATATCTTCGTTCCTTCCCGGATGATATTATGGAGGCAGCCGTTATTGATGGCTGTGGTATTTACAGACTGATGTGGCATATTGTAACACCACTTATGAAGAACTCTATTGTAACCGTACTGGTTCTTCAGTTCTTCTTTAAATGGAACGACCTTCTGTTTTCCATGACATTCATTAGTGATTCTGCGCTGAAGACTGTTCAGACAGGACTTCTGTACTTCTCTGATGAGTTTGGATCCAAGAACTGGGGTGCAATTTTTGCTTCTGTATCCATGAGTGTATTCCCGCTTCTGATTCTGTACATGGCACTGAATAAGAAACTGATGGAAGGTATGACAGCCGGAGCTGTAAAGGGTTGATTTTATGGAAGATAAAAGGACAGAGCAGTATAGACAGGAATTAAAAGAATTTGTAATGTCTCATACGGAGGATGTGCTTAAGAATCCGCGAAGCTTTATCCGTTACCCGTTTATTGATCCGGGCTCTGTTTACGATGGAAATGTATGGGACTGGGATACCTACTGGTCCGTATATGGCTTTCTGAATCTGGCGGATTCCTACCAGGATCCGTCTGTGAAGCCAAGAATTATAGAGCATGCACAGGGAAATATCCGCAATTTCTTCGACCATCAGCTGGAAGATGGATATATTCCCATGATGATCGAGGTGGCAGACTGGCCGGAGCCTTATCTGAATATGAGGCATAAGGAAGGCAAGATTATGAATATGCATAAGCCCTTTCTTTGCAGTCAGATGTGCTTGATCAGTGATTATACTGGTGATTATGCCTGGACGGAAGAATTTCTTTCAGGCGTGGCGAAGTATTTTGAATGTTATGATCACTATTATTTTCATGAAAACAGCGGACTGTATGTATGGCAGGATGATATTATGATCGGCATGGACAATGATCCGGCTACTTTTGGCCGTCCGCCATTTTCCACTGCCAATATTTATCTGAACAGCTTTATGTGTGTAGAACTGGAAGCTGGTGCCAGATTATACAGACAGTTTGGCAAGGAGGAAGCGGCAAAGAGGCTTCTGGATAAGCGCGAGGCACTGATCGGTGCTATTCAGCAGGAATGCTGGGACAAACGTGATCATTTCTTCTATTCAGTTGATGTGGATATTAAGACAAGGAAATACGACTGGTTCCACCAGGGACTGGGAGTCTTCTGGAAGACATTGCCCATCAAAGTACGTGTATGGTCTGGCTTTATTCCCATGTATGCAGGAATTGCTACAAAAGAGCAGGCGGCAGACATGGTGAAACATATTTTTGATCCCGATACCTTTGGTTCTGACTTTGGTCTGACCACGCTTTCAAAGGATGAAAAAATGTTTGACCTGTCTGTTACCAATAACCCGTCCAACTGGCTTGGCCCGATCTGGCTGGTTGCAAACTATGTGGTATTCCGCGGACTTTTGAACTACGGATACCGCATGGAGGCGGAAATTATGTATAAGCGCACCATGCGCCTTCTGGGAGAGGACCTGGAGAAAACAGGATGTCTTCATGAGTATTACAATCCATTTAATGGAGAACCGGTTATGAATGGTGGCTTTATTAACTGGAATATACTGGCATTGAATATGGCAGATGAGCTGAAAGGAAAGAAACCAATGTGTCTGCCAGAATTGCTGGAAAAACAGGCAGAAAAGCAATCGTTATAATAAGATTTTTCTGCTGTGAGGTAAGTAAATACAGGAAAAGGATTGCATAATACGTGGAATTTTGCAGTCCTTTTTTTGTTTGACCGGTAAAAAACATCTTTCTGAAACAAAGTGTGTACAAAAAAATTTAAATAGCTTATACTTAGAATGTGTTTTAAGTTTATTTTGTAAAATGAAACAGATAAAGGAGCAAAAACATGATTCAGAACCCGATTCTTCCGGGATTTTGCCCGGATCCAAGTATTATACGTGTTGGAGAAGATTATTATATTGCAAATTCAAGCTTTGAATGGTGGCCTGGTGTGAAAATCTATCATTCTAAAGATCTGAAGCATTATGAACAACTGCCATCGCCGCTGAACAGAATGAGCCAGCTTAATATGGTTGGTGAGGGTGATTCCTGTGGCGTATGGGCGCCGGATATTTCCTGGGACGGGGAATACTTCTGGCTGATTTATACGGACGTGAAAACCCGTACCGGAGGACTTTTTAATACCCATAATTATCTTGTAAAATCGAAGGACATCCGTGGCGGCTGGTCTGAGCCGGTTTATCTGAACAGCTCAGGTTTTGACCCATCTGTATTTCATGATACAGATGGCAAAATGTATATTGTGAATATGATCAACAATTTCAAGGGAATTCTGGTGCAGGAGTATGATCCTGAGAAGGAATGTCTGGTGGGAGAGGCGAAAAATGTTTTCCCGGGAACCGGACGCGGCTATACAGAAGGTCCACATATTTACCATATTGGAGAATATTATTATCTGCTGATGGCAGAAGGCGGAACCGGATATGAGCATATGGTAACTATGGCGAGATCCCGTTCCATCTGGGGACCATACGAGGAAGATCCAGGCAATCCGGTACTTACCTCTGATGTGGATAATCCAGAGAAACTGCAGAAATGCGGACATGCAGATCTTGTATGCACTCAAAACGGGGAGTGGTACATGGTACATCTTTGCGGCAGACCGCCGAAGGGCAGCAGACAGTGCGTGCTTGGTCGTGAGACTGCAATTCAGAAAATGTTATGGAACAAAGAGGGCTGGTTAAGACTGGCCTGCGGTGGAAGATTTGGACAGTGGGAGACAGAGGAGCCGACAGGAATTCAGGAGTATCTTTTCCCAGAGGAAGAGGGGAAGGATTATGGAAAAGAAGACTTTGATTTAGAAATTGCAGACAGTGCTGGAAATAATGAAACTGCAAAGAATGCGGACATTGCTGAAATTCTTTCGAAAACAAAAGAGCATCTGAATGGGAAGAATGCTGTGGACGAAGAATGTGATAGAAAGTTAAGTATGCCAGTGAAGAAGACCTCTGCGCTTTTAGACGTGCGCTATACTTCCCTGCGCCAGCCCTATGACAGCTACACCAGCCTGACAGAACGTCCTGGCTATCTCCGCCTCTACGGTCAGGAATCCCTGAATTCCTGCTATAACGTAAGTCTGGTGGCGCGGCGGCAGCAGGACCGCTATGTTCAGGTAGAAACCTGTGTAGAGTTTGCCCCGACCTGTAGAGAGCAGATGGCAGGACTTGCCTATATGTATGATACTGGCAATTTCTACCTTTTGGTAAAGACCAGAGAGGAAGAGTTTGGCTCCCAGACACTTGATTTGAAAAAGCCTGCAAGGCTGCGCCTGATAAAGAGCGATCACTTTGATGTAGAAGATGTGATTCCGGCAATCTCCATCCCGGAGGAAGGCCCCGTATACCTGCGCGTGACCACCACCCAGGAAGGACTTTACGCAAAATTCTTCTACTCCCTGGATGGAAAAGACTATCAGGAACTGGCTGAAGTCCCCACCAACATTCTCACCGACGAGCAAAGCGATGGATTCACCGGAGCTCACTTCGGAATGTACTGTCACGATATGACAGGGGTGAGACGGTATGCGGATTTTGATTATTTTGAGATTTTCAAAGCGCGTAAAGAACAATAAAAACGGCATTTAGAGACTTTTTCAAACACGCATTGGACAGATAAAAAATTCATACATTTTCTTAATAAAGTAACATTGCAAACCCCATGTTTTCTGACGTATTATGATAGTAGAAAGCATGGGGGATTTTTATTTATACGGGCAGTAAATCAAAGTCTGCGTCCTCATAAGATGTCAGATGCGGCAGTGATATCGAGACAAACCCGCAGCGCGTATTTGGAGTTTTGAAAGAGAGATATATAAAATATAAGAAATCTAAAATGGAGAAGGAGACAAGAATAATGAAATTAAATTATGCAAAAACAATAGAAAAATGGGGTATTTTTGAAGTGACCATAAGCGGTCCAAAGGAGGGAAATCCATTTTGTGACCAGTGGATCAAAGGTACTTTTTGCTGTAAAAATGAGAAGAAAACAGTAGATGGTTTTTATGATGGAGATGGTGCTTATAAAGTAAGATTTATGCCGTCTTTTGCAGACGAGTATACTTTTGAAATTGAGGCTTCCTTTGATATTAACGCAGGGGAAGAAGTGCCGGATGAAGAAGCGCCTGAACATAAGTTTGGAATTGCTGATGGTGGGAAGGAAGCAGAAAAATGTGCTGTCAGAAATATGCTGACTGGTAGTTTTACTGTAACTTCTCCTTCAGCAGACAACCATGGTCCGGTTCGTGTTGCGGGTACCTATTATCTTTCCTATGAGGATGGAACACCCTATCACTGCATCGGAACTACCTGCTATGTATGGAATCTGCAGAATGAAAAATTACAGAAACAGACACTGAAAACTCTGGAAGAAAATGCGTTTAATAAGATTCGTTTCTGTATTTTCCCCAAGCACTATGACTACAATCTTCATGAGCCGATTACCTATCCTTATGAGGGAACACCCTGCGATAGCTCGGTATTAAATGAGAATAATTTCGCGGAATATAATGGCTGTGCTCCAGGCAATGACTGGGATTTTACCAGATTCAATCCAGCCCATTTTCAACATATTGAAAAGTGTATTCAGGCACTTATGAATTTGGGAATCGAGGCAGATCTGATTGTTATGCATCCGTATGACAGATGGGGATTCTCCATGATGAAAGCAGAGGATGATGACCGTTACTGGAAGTATGTGCTGGCCCGTTTTTCTGCATACCGAAATGTATGGTGGTCCCTGGCTAATGAATATGATCTGATGCATGAGAAGACTCTTTCTGACTGGGAAAGATATGCCGGCATTATCTGTGAGAAGGATCCTTACCATCATCTCAGATCCATTCATAACTGCAAAGCGTATTATGATTATAATTTGCCCTGGATTACCCATTGCAGCATCCAGAGAACGGAGACATACCGTTCCTCCGAGCTGGTAAATGAGTGGCGCGAGAAATACCATAAGCCGGTAGTTCTGGATGAAATCTGCTATGAGGGCAACATTCAGTTTGGCTGGGGAAATATCAGCGGTGAGGAAATGACGAGAAGATTCTGGGAGGCATTCTGCCGCGGAGGATATCCGGGACACGGTGAAACATATCTCAGTCCGGATCGTATTCTCTGGTGGTCTCATGGCGGCGTTCTTCACGGAACCTCACCGGAGCGTATCAGATTTCTTGCAAAAATCATGGAAGAAACACCGGGACTTGGTGTGGAACCTATGCCCTGCAAATGGGATGAGGTTGCCTGCCGTGCTGCCGGTTTCCCGGCAAGGAAAGATTATTTTATTTACTATTATTCCTTTATGCGGCCGGGCTTCCGAGACTTCTACTTTGATGATACTACAGAGTATCAGGTGGAAATAATCGATACCTGGGAAATGACTGTTACCGATGGTGGAGTTCATAAAGGAAAGTTCCGAGTAAAGCTGCCGGGGAAAGAGTATATGGCGGTGAGATTGCGAGTAGCGAAGTAATAACCATATTCATACAAAAAGCTCAGTTGTGTATGCAGCTGGGCTTTTTGAGCATAAATATCTTGAATCGTTTTTCAGAATTTGTTATGATTCATAGCAGATTTTAAGTGAAATAAACAGAATTATTTTAACGTAAGGGAGGAGATTTTTTGGAAGAAACAAACATCAGTCAGGAGCAAAATCCCCTGGGAACAGCTCCAGTAGGAGGACTGATATTGAAATTTGCAATTCCGGCAATTATCAGTATGCTGGTCAGTGCTTTGTACAATATTGTGGATCAGATTTTCATCGGCCAGGGCGTTGGGATGCTGGGAAATGCTGCTACTAATGTTGCATTTCCTGTAACAACTATTGCAACGGCATTGGCACTGCTTCTGGGAATTGGAGGCGCCTCCAATTATAACCTGGAAATGGGTGCCGGAAGAGAGCAGAGGGCAAGCTCCATAGCAGGAACTGCGCTTTCCACACTGGTGATTACAGGTGCGGTTCTTGCATTGGTAGTGCTTCTGTTTTTACGTCCGCTGCTAGGTCTATTTGGAGCAACAACAGATGTTATGCCTTATGCTGTAGACTACCTTGGAATAACTGCAGTAGGACTTCCGTTCTATGTTTTGTCCATTGGAGGAAATCATATTGTCCGTGCAGACAGAAGCCCAACATATTCTATGACCTGTGTTCTTACAGGTGCGGTTATCAACACAATTCTGGATCCTCTTTTCATTTTTGGATTCGGATGGGGAATCAAGGGGGCTGCCTGGGCAACTGTGATCGGGCAGGTGGTTTCCGGTATTCTTGTGATTATATATTTTGGAAAATTCCGTAAAATGTATCTGGAAACAGGAATGCTAAAGCCATCTGCAGAGTGTCTGAAAGCCATTGTTTCCCTTGGCATGGCTTCCTGTATCAATCAGATTGCCATGGCAATTGTGCAGATTGTGATGAATAATATTTTACGTTATTATGGCGGATTATCTGTTTATGGAAGTGATATCCCTATTGCCTGTGTAGGCGTTATTTCAAAAGTAAACCAGGTGTTTATGGCGATTTGTATTGGAATTTCACAGGGCTGTCAGCCAATCTGGGGCTTTAATTATGGGGCGGAAAAATACGACAGGGTAAGGCTTGCATACCGTTATTCTGTGACTGCATGTACTGCGATTGCAACCGTATTTTTCCTTTGTTTCCAGTTATTTCCCCACCAGATTGTAAGCATTTTCGGAACCGGAAGTGACCTTTATTTCCAGTTCGCAGAACGCTATCTGAAGATATTTATGTTTATGACTTTTGCAAATGGAATTCAGCCAATGTCCTCAGGATTTTTTACATCTATCGGAAAAGCAAAGCTTGGAATCGTCATGTCCCTGACCAGACAGGTGCTGTTTCTTTTGCCTCTGATTATTATTTTTTCATTGATAATGGGAATTGACGGAGTTATGTATGCAGGACCGATCGCAGATGCAGCTGCATTTGCACTGGCAATATTGTTCGCAAGAAGAGAGCTTGGAGCTATGAAGAAATAAAGATGTTTTACTATAAAGGTTCCGGACAGCAGTCATGAATGAGCCATATTTGCATGAGCAAATTCATGAATATGGTCCGGGCTGGAGCGTGTTTAAAATAAAATTGTATCTATCGTATGGAAAACAATATTTCCATGGGAAATTCCAGGGTTTTGTAAAAAGGCGCTTAATAAGAGAAATTTTGGAGAGAAACAGGAACTAAAAAGAGATGACAGGGATATGGCAATGCCACCGGCAGACGACATATCCGCTTGGTGAACCAAGCTCACAAAAAAGACTGATATAAACAATACTGTACTTCAGGAGGTTGTTGTTGGAGTCCGGTATGTTATATCAGTCTTTTTTTATAAATACAGCCAATTAACCGCTCAGGTCAAATCTGTGTCAGCGATTAATGGCAGGAATGGCTTCCACAGCCATGATCGCCGCAGCTGTGTCCTTCTCCATGATGGTCGTGGTGATTACAATGTACATCAGGATCATAGCCAAGATTTCCTGCAAGCAGTGCGTTTACAGCTTCGTCTGCATTTCCTGAGACTCCGCCGAAAAGACGGATTCCAGCCTGGGCAAGTGCGTTCTGGGCACCGCCGCCAATACCGCCGCAGATCAGGGTATCTGCGCCATGTGCAACCAGGAATCCAGCCAGTGCGCCGTGACCGCTTCCATTGGTATCGACTACTTCGGCACTTACAACCTTGCCATCTGCAATGTCATAGATCTTGAATGCTTCTGTGTGTCCAAAGTGCTGAAAAATTTCTCCATTTTCATAAGTAACTGCAATCTTCATAATGATATCTCCTTCATTTTGTAAATTTGATTTAGGAAGTGAACTATTAGATCGGTCAGCGGCTGGCAGTTCCTGTGAAAGGTCCAGGCTGGTAAGCGGAGTCTGTTTAGATTCCTTTCGGCAGCAGCATTTTCCGCAGCGCGTATGCTCCCGTCCTTCGCAGAGCCGGTAATTTCCCCCGGCTATGACAAGGCGCTGTCCAAGGACGATGCATCGGGCAATTTTTTCCCGGGCAGTTTCATAAATTTCTGTGACAGTTGTCCGGGAAATGTCCATCTGGGCAGCACATTGTTCATGAGTTTTCTTCTCCAGATCTACCAGACGGATGACTTCATATTCATCCAGAGTCAGAGTGACAGAGTCCGACTCTCTGGGACATTCTTCCGGGGAAAAAGTTTCATATTGTGGCGCCTGGCAGATTCTGCGGCATCTGGGCGGTCTGGGCATATATGTCACCTCCCTGTTTTCGACATATGTCGATTATAAACCAGAAGAAGAGAAAATTCAATACTAGAGTGTGTTTGAAAAATCATTCCCGCAATCTGCACGCCCCACTTT
>OLOD01002012.1_pt1 | contig 11309 bp, 10 predicted proteins | sample 1671921 | NCBI WGS metagenome assembly OLOD01 (sample SAMEA3136626, study PRJEB25190) | human gut metagenome | biome: human gut; feature: human-associated habitat; material: faeces | place: Austria | collected 2013
GAGTGTTCGGCCATCACGGCGGAGTGACCTCTCCCTCGCCCAACGGATACGAAATCACATCTGCATGGGTTTTCAGCGACCGTGGCGAAAGCGGAGGCAAAGGCAACGTCGTCTACCCACAGTCTCTCGACTATTTCAAAGACCTTGCGACATATTACATTGACAAATACGGCATCGACGGATGGCGTCTCGACCAGGCATATCAGGCATTACAAGGCGGCTACAACTACTGGAATGAAATCCGCGAAGCTGTCGACTCGGTGACGGCCGCTCGAAAAGCTCGCGGAGAACGCTGGGGGACTCTGGGATATCTCGTAGGCGAAGACTGGGGCACGGCCGATGTCATCAACAAGGGTGTCTACAAGGACGGAGGTCTGAAAAGCGCATTCGATTTCGACGGCAAGGAACGCATCAGCGGCCCTATGCAGGCTATTGACTCCGAAGGTCTTGAAAACGGCTGGAACGATGTCATCACAATGCTTTCACCTCCTACCTCACGCGGATACCTCAACGACTCGGTGATGCCCAACCTCTTCCTGTCGAATCATGACGGCTACCGTCTTGCCGACCATTTCGATCCGGCAGACCCGCTGTTCTATCAGAAACTTATGACACGCCATGCGATCCTCGCAGCCTATTCAGGCCCTATCACGCTCTACTACGGTGACGAGTATGCCGACATGAGCCGCGACTCGAAAGGGGCGCAGAAAGACAACATCGCACGCACTACAGGCCACCTTTCGCCGCGCAATGCCCGAGAAAAAGAGCTGAAGGACTATATCGCCAAAGCTATGGCCTTCCGCAAAGCCAACCCTGCAATGTGGCGCGGGGAGGCAAGTTTCTATACTGTCTCTCCTACTCAGAATTGCAATGTCCTCGTAGTGACAAAGACCGACAGGGCGACCGGCAATCAGGTCTGCATCATATTCAGCGATGCCGACACCACACTCCCACTACCTGCCTCTAATGAAACAGTGAGCCTCAAAGCATGGCGACCTGTATTCATCAAGATAAAGTAGGCTCCGTCAAGATATATATCCAGAAAAGAGTAATATCCGATATCCCGGCAACGCGCCAGCCCCGCATGCCTGATTCAATGGCATGTGGGGCTGTCGCGTTTTTTCTTTTTATCAGTTATTATTGCTACGGCGCGACATTATGCAGTCAGACAGCAAGCTATAGATTTCTTTTTCACGGCCATCGAGCAATGAGAGATGGCCGTCGATCACACGGCGGTCGCCACGCGCCGCAGGGCCTGTCTGCGAGGCTGCCGGAGAGTTGACAAACGCCTTGCGCAAGGTCTCCTCAAGCAATGGCCGGAGCACTTCGAACGGAAGTCCGTCGCGTGCGAGAAGTTCGGCGGCAAGGGTCCATAGATAATTCGTAAAATTACAGCCAAACACGGCTGCGATGTGCATCTTCTTTCGGGTATCACTGTCAGCGTGGTAGACCGAACGGAACAACTGTCCGGCAAATCCGCGTATCTCCGACTCGACCTCATCCGTCGAACCCTCGATGAAAAGCGGGACTTCAGCCATGTCAAGCTCCACATCCTTTGAAAATGTCTGCAAGGGATAAAACACCCCATAGCGTTCCGAAAGTCCCGCAAGGGATTCCATACCGACAGAGCCTGATGTGTGAAGATAAAGAGCATCGCCTTTTGGAAGAGCCTCGGCAAGCGGGGCTATGGCATCGTCGGCCACGCTAATCAGGTATATATCCGCATCGGGAACGACAGTTCCGACATCAGCCGTGGCCGTCGCGCCGGGAATCCTGTCGGCAAGAGCCAATGCTGATTCAATGTGCCGGCTGTAGACCTGCACCACTTCGCATGCTCCTGAAAAAGAAAGAGCCGGAGCGAGATGTGAGGCCACATTTCCAGCTCCGACCATTACTATCTTCGGTTTTATCATAAAGAATCTGTTAGAATTTCCCTATATGGACATTCTCCCATTTGAGTTTTCCGAGATCCTGAGGCTTACGGTCCTCGTCTTTATGACCAAATGTGAGGATGCAGACGGGAATACAGGTCTCAGGCATTCCGAGCGCTTCCTGCACATATTCCTCCGAAGGAATATTGTCGGCGGTGAAACGTCCGCGGACCTGAATCCAGCATGAACCCAGACCGAGGGAAGCAGCCTGAAGCATCATGAACGATGCTGCAACCGATCCGTCCTCAATCCACGGATCTGTCGCTGTAGTGTCGACGGCAACCACGACCGCAAGCGGGCACTTAGCTACCGGCATCGCGCCTGCAGGCTTGCAGTCGGCCAGCCGTGAAAGCATGTCGGAATCTTCGACCACGACAAATTGCCACGCACGTGAGCTTTTTGAAGTAGGCGAAAGCAAACCGGCCTCAAGAATGAGTTTTACGTGCTCAGGGTCAATTTTTTCGTCGGTATAACGACGTATGCTTCTGCGGTTGATGAGAAGTTGCTGGAAATCCATAGTCTAAGTCTAATCTGAGTGAGGGGAATAATGAGGGGGAATAAATGATGGCGTTCAAGACCGGCAATCCATCGTCAGCGACGGCACACCCAGACTCCCGGATAATGCTCCGAGAGTGATGATGCAAGCGACTGAGCTTCATTGATGTCAGAAGCAGATGCTACGTAGACGCGATAATTGCTGTCCATCTCGATAATCTTCATAGCCTCGTCCTTGCACTGCGCGATGTGAGTCCGGGCAGCTTTCTCGGTCGGGAACGAACCGACCACAAGGATGTAGCGTCCGACCGGCTCAGTCTGCTGAGCTGTCGCGGCAGCTGTCACCGCCTCATCATCCTCTGCAGGAGGCATGGCGATGTTGAGCAATATTTCACGCGAGACAGAGACCGTCGAATCAATCACCCGCTCGATACGCGAGCTTATGCCGGTGTCAAGCGATGCGAAATTCACACGCGGACCGCTCACAAGACTTGTCGTCGAATAAAGAATGCCAAGCCCGACAATCACAGCTACGACCGAGGCGACAATCTTTAAAGGGAAAGGTATCACCACAGGATCGTTGGCCGACGGCTCTGAACCGGAAGCTTCGGTCTCGACTTTCTCCTCATAGTCAAGCGGGACTATATCCAGAGGTTGCAACCCGTCGAAACGACGGACTGCGAGAGAATCGTCAGAAGGGTTAAAGACAGGCGATTCAGGGGTAACACCGGGCGTGAACACGCCAAGATGTCCCATCGCCACTTCTCCGCAATGCTGCAACTGTCCGCGAAGCGCGGCTATTGAAGCATCGAGAGTCAAACGTGCATTTTCAAGGCTCACACCTTCCCGGCGCGAGATGCTTCCGAGCAGCAAAGCGTCGTTGTGACGGACTTCCGGATTGAAGCCGAGAGTCCGTGAAGGAGGGAGAAAACGCTGTGTCTTGGCATCATAACGCGCCGATTCATGGTTGAGCATGAATGCACCGAAACCGGGCACCACTACACATTCGTGGTGCATAAGTAAGTATTCTATATGTTGCGCTATGTCGATCACACTGCAAAGTTACTAAACTTCCACTGACCTTGCAAACGGGGACAGGAAAAAATCATCGGCAAAGTCACCGTAATTTTTTAGGAACAGGACGATTGTTTACACAAGAAGTATGTATAACGTAAGCAGATATTTCATATTTATTCTATTCGTGAGGATAATCTGTCTCCTGACTGTCGTATTGAGATTGTGATGACATTGATTGAGAACCATTTCCATGCAGTGCACTCATAGACGCTACGAATTTACCCTTTATGTATTGATTGTATATTTCTTGGAGAAACTTTTGTCTTGTCTTCATCTTATAGGGCTCATGCCTGACATAAAGACGGATTCCGACCGGTCCGATGTTCTGTGTCGATATCCCTGTTGCTATATATGTGTAATGGTTTTTGCTGTCTGAAGCTTCCAATACCAGTCCCGGTAATCCAAATAATTTCCAGGGGCCTTCCTTAACAGGAATCTCAGGTGTGAACCAGACATTCCATTGTCGTCCTCGAAAATCACATGTGGCCAGCTGGCATTGGTATCCCAAGATTTCCTTAATATCCTGCTTTATCTCCCATTTTGGAGCTTCCGTGGATTCGGAATAGGAATAGCCGTCTCCCGCTATTCTATCATACACCATAGTTTCACCTTCAGCTACATTTCGGAAAAGAAACTCCCCTTCAAGCCCTCCGATGGGATTTACTGCGGGTTTCCCGATAGGATTCGCTTCACGATATAGTTTTTCATGTAACTCGAAATTATTACGCAATAAAGAATCGGCCCACATTCTTTTTGTGGGATAGAACATTGCAGAAGTCTTACCTATTCTTAGGGTCATCGGATCAGAATGTGTACGCCATTTCAATGTATCACTTACAGATGTCTTGATGTATTGCACTTCCATTATTCCGGATTCCTTATCCTTGATAATATCAGCATGTGCAATCAGAAAACAGATTGCTGAAATGGCAACAAGTAAATATCTCATAATTTTTACAGATAAATAATTAAAATTGATAAGAAGGATGCCGAAACATATTTCAACACTCTTATATACTATATAACTCATATACTATATAACTCAGAGTATGGTCATATCCTCGGCATCCTCCTAATTAAGTTTTAGTTAGGTGTTACGCCTGCACATTTTTCATAACGGACAGCCCAGTCTTCCCAATAGTCATCCTCCATATCTTCATTACCGCTGCTCACATGAGTACCAGCTTCATACTGGAGCAACCAAATGCAATCACGTGTTCCAGAGCCTCCATTGAGGGTGACCAGTTCAATAGTCGTAATCTTTTTCTTGATTTAAGCTATTACTTACGTTATACATCTCTTGTACGCGGATGATTTCGCGTTTGCAGGTCGTTTTCAATGCCTGCGTCTCCAAATAGAATGATATCATTGTATTATGTTTTTGTCAGTTATTAAAAATTCAGTGGTCTATTCGTGTGGATAATCTGTCTCTTCCCGGTCATATTGTATGACTCTTTTCAGTTTTGGAGGAGATGAGGACTTGATATTGTATGCAGCTTTTATTTTAGCAGCCTGATTTTGTGATTTACATTTTCGCCATTCTTTAAAAAACTGGTCACGTGACACATTGAAATAATTATCCTCCGGAGTGTACCACATATATCCGACCGGACCAATACCTGTGGTATATAGCACTTTCGGGGTGAACTCATAGTCGTGGTTTATATCATAAGCCTCTAATATCAGTCCCGGCAAGCCACATAATTTCCATGGGCCGTCAGATATGGGAATTTCAGGTGTAAACCATGCAATCCACTTCCTACCCCTGAACTTTGCAGTGGCCATTACACAATCATATCCCAGACAATTTTTGATAGAGTCTGTTATAGTCCATACGGGGATTTGGAGTTGTTCCTTATACTTCCAATATGACATATCGAAAATATCACATTCGATTACTTCGTTTACTTGCTTGTTCTTATAGATATATGACCAATACTTCCCTCCTAAGAAAAAGAAATCCTTTTTGTCTTTTTCGTATGAGGCTTTCAATAGATTTGAATAGGTGGCATAATCTACCTTTGCGATTGAATCTTCCCACAGTTTTTTTACACCACAAAACAAGGACTTATTATTTCCGATACGAAGCAGCACATCATCAACAAAAAAACGATTATCTCGTAAAGTCGTGTCGGTAACTTGTTTTCTGCTATAGATTACCTCTAAAATTGCTGGTTCAATTTCCTTTATATAAGGAGTTGTTGCATTTAGTGTAAAAGTGGATATTAACAAAAATATATAAAAAGAGAATTTCATTATTTAGATTTTTAAAGGATGTCGGTTAGATGTATCTTTATTTAACCGACATCCATTGTTGTGTAAACTAATTACTGAAAGCGCATTTTTCAAATGCAATGCTCCAAGCTTCCCACCAACCATCTTCTGCTTCTTCACTTTCAAAAGCTTCGTGTTCAGCGGCCATGTCTTGGAGATAGTCACACTTTCCCATTGCAGTTCCATCCATGAGTTCGATGAGACTCTGTTCTGAAATTTTTTTCATAACTTTATAATTGCAGTGTTATACCCCATTTGTACGCAGGATGATTTCGCGTTTACAGGTCGTTTTCAATGGCTGCATCTCCAAATAGAATGATATCATTGTATTATATTTTCGTCAGCTATCAAAAATTCAAGACTCTATTCGTGGGGGTAATCTGTTTCTTCATAGTCATAACGCGGTATACGGTCGGTCTTTGACGGTTTGAAATCAGTGAATAGTGATACTTCGTTCATAAATCTCCTCCTCAGACGCAGATAATAGAGAGCTCTGAGGTATGTCTGCCTATCCTTAAGTATGTCGAGATGTTTTCGATTATAAATAAATAGCCCGACCTGAGGCAGAGCATAGGTACTGATTGATGTAGCTTCAAAAACATACTGTCTCCCGCTATCATAGGCTTTCAGTACGACTCCCGGAAGTCCGGCAAGCTTCCAGGGACCTTCTTGCAACGGGATTTCCGGGGTGAACCATGCTTTCCAATTCCTGCCTCTATATGTACATGTGGCATATATACATTCATATCCCAGTATATTTTTTATGCTGTCATTGTGGACAGTCCATTCAGGCAACTCTGTTTTCTCTGTGTAACCTATATGATATGAGGCAAAACTTTGACAGACTAAAGTCTCATTGTTATGAACATTTCTGAAAAGATATTCATTTTCCCAGCCTTTAAGCTTGGATATTGCCTTTCCGCCATCCTTGATAATTTCGTCTAAACTTATCAACCTTACGTCCGGACGATAATAATCCATTGAATCCGTAAACATTAGTTTCTCAGGATAAAACATGGAAGAGGTTCTACCTATTCTTAAAATCATAGGACTTGTGGGGGAAAAGCTATGGCCTACCGTGTCATGACTGACTGTTTTTTCATATTTTATCTGGAGAATTGCATCCTCTTTGGGTTCTATCGTTTGAGCCATTATGAATTTTCCTCCAAATAGGAGCATCAATGATGTTGCGATGATTACAATTCTCATTTTTGTCATGTACTTAAATTGTTGTCCGATAAAATTAAATATCATTGTTTATAATCCGTCTCAATCAAATCATGCGCGGTTTTTGCCTTTATAGACTCGGAACGGTTCGTCAGTTTGACCTCGAATTTCAAACCCTGAAAAGCTTTTTCAGGATTTCTGCGTATATCGTCGAGTATACGCAGAAACTTTATACGGTCGGTTCTGATATACTCATGTTCACCGGGACGCGGAGTGATAGGACGGTCGGTCGCTTCAATACTGTTTATGATAAAAGCATACTCACCTCCATCGCTCTCAGCCTCCATGATGAGTCCGGGAAGCCCCATCAGTTGCCACGGGCCTGACGACACCGGCACATCGGGAGCAAACCATGCAGTCCATCTGCGCCCATGATAGTCGGTCACCGCCTGCTGGCATTCATAGCCAAGAATTGTCCTGACTGAATCTCCGACTTCCCACACGAGGTCGGACATCGGAACTGCATAGGCATAATCCTCTCTTGCAGCCTGATCGCAGACATCAAGTATGTCCGCACCCTCGCGACGCGTAACCTGAAAAGCCTTACCCCTCGACGGGACATTAACTTTTGTCTTGTCAATCGACAAAGCTCCGTTCTCAATTGTAAGAGCTGTTGAAACCGCACTACGCATCAGCTCCTGATATTTCGCCTGACCGTCAGGTGTGGCCATGAGCGAGTCATATTCCTCGGTGTTGACACTGAAGAAACGCGAGGCCACAGGCGATGCGAGAAGCATCATGTTGTCTGTATTCTCAATATCATGGCCGGCAGTGTGACGGATCAGATATTTATAGGTATAGACAGCTTTTATCTGTGCTTTGGGATAGTCGGCTGCCTGCGAGGCAAAAGCTGTGAGGAGTGAGAACGTGATAAATATGATACGTTTCATTATTTATCTTTGTAGTCTGTTTCAATTAAGTCATGGGAAAGGGCTGCCTTCATGGCATCGTCTCGGTTTACGAGCGTGACACCTGGCATATATTTTTCAGGATTCAGGTGTCTGTCACGTTTCTCGGCAAGAAATTTTTTGCGTGTAGTCTTAAACAGGTCACGTTCGCCGGGACGCGGGGTTATCGGACAGTCAGCAGCCTCAAGTCCGGTGATAGTGAAACTATACTCCCCTCCATCGCTCTCAGCCTCCATGATAAGTCCGGGAAGTCCCATAAGCTGCCACGGGCCTGACGACACCGGCACATCGGGAGCAAACCATGCGGTCCATCTGCGTCCATGATAGTCGGAGACGGCTTGCTGACACTCGTAGCCGAGTATAGTCTTCACCGAATCCCCGACTTCCCACAAGAGGTCGGACATCGGGACCTGATACACATAATCTTCTTTGGCCATGGAATCATAAACGTCAAGCACATCTGCATCCGGCTTGCGTGTGACCTGAAATGCCACCCCGTCAAGCGGTTTTTTCACCCGCGACATATCAATGCGCATTTCGCCGTTTTCATGGACAATCGCATCCTTCATGGCCTCACGGCTCATCAGCTGATATTTTTCTTTGCCATCGGGCCGGGCCATGAGCGAATCATATTGCTCGGTGTTGACACTGAAGAAACGCGAGGCCACAGGCGATGCGAGAAGCATCATGTTGTCTGTATTCTCAATATCATGACCGTCAGTGTGACGGGTCAGATATTTATAGGTATAGACGGCTTTTATCTGTGCCTTGGGATAGTCGGCTGCAATGATTGACAATGATGACGCAGCAGCCATGAGGACTGAAAGAATTATTTTTTTCATTGATGTTATGTGTTTTATCCGATTTATTTATTCATTACTTTTTTAGATAGACCGAAATCATGAATTCGCGTCCGCGCAGACGGCTCGAACGTTCATATTGCGACAGGGTCCCGAACGAAGTATAGCTGTATTCCTTGCGGTTAAGTATGTTGGTCAGCGATGCCGAGAGTTCAAGACGCTTGGTGATGTTGAACGTCAGCTTAGAGTCGAGCATAAACATGTTCTTATAGTTGTCTGCCTCAATCTGATTGCGGTAATCCTCACCGCCAGTAGTCCATGTCACAAGCCGGCACGGAGTGACAGTCAGACTGCCGGAATAGATGAAATTGTCGGTGGTCTGTCTCGGCATTTCCGATATTTTCAGGAACTCCTTTCTCCAAGTAAAGCGAAAATTCCAGTTGACAAACGACGATATGTTGCCGTTGACATGAGGAGCGAGAGAGAATGAGTCGTTGATATAGTTCGTGGCAAGTCCCTGTGACCACATATTGTTCTCGTTACGGTTATAGTTCGTATTGACACCTATGGCGCCACGCATGAAATCAAGCGTCTTGCTGACATTCGCATACGCAAGGACACCGCGTGACGATGACGGCTGTGAAGTGTAGGAATAGAATATATAGTCGCCGAGAATGTTCTGGACACTGCCGAATTTAGACCTGTTCCATGAATATCGGCCTAAAGCATTGACGAATATCCCCTTGCGAGCGTTGCGGAACATATAGGACATCGACACAGCCTGGCCGGAAGAGGTGTAATAGTCGTCTGTTCCCGAATTGAATGTGCGGTAGTCGGTGAGAATCGACGCATCATGTATGTTGTGGAGCGATGCGGGACTCCGGCGTGCGCTGCCACTCAACCTGAGGCTCATGCGAGGGGTTATTTTCCATTTGGCCGAGAGCGACGGCGAGATGAAAAACTCGCTGCGGTCGGCGAGAGCGCCGGAAAAGAAATAGGTATAGAAATTGACTGGCAGACCGAGCGTCAGCTCAACTTTGCGGTGGCTCCATTCGAATTTAGGCGAGGCATAGACACGCAGATAGTCAGTGGTCAGCCCTTCAGATCCGGTGATGCCTTCAAGCTCGACTCCCCACAGATCTGTGTCAAGGTGGCGGAAGTAACCGGTAAGACCGCCTTCGAGCGAAAGAAGCACACGATTCAGGACTAGACCGTACGATGCGCGTTCGTCGGTATAGAACGAATACTGCTTCACCTGCTGTCCGTAAGCCTCGCCGCCATCACGGCTGACAGTGAGATGCTCGGGCAGTGAATTCCATTCGTTACGGCTGGTGAAGGTTATAAGGCGGTTTTTGCCGAAACGCTTAATGATTTTAAGATCGTTGGTTACCGAGTATTCCGGATTGCGCGTCGACTGGACATTCGGGAGCGAGCCGGTAGTGTTGAGACGCAGGTCGTTCCACGAAAGATCGGCCGAAAGGGTATTGTTGAGAAAATATGTCTTTTCATTCGCCTCATAGATGAATTTGCCTTTAAGGGCGTTGCGGTGGCTGAGCGAATTGCGGTCTTCGAGAATCACCTTGTCGCCTGATTCAAGGAAATATGTGGTGGCCGACATGCCCTGAGCCGTCACGCGGTCATTGTTGTAGTCAAGCTGCAGGCGTATGTCAGACCCTTTCTTCGTCTTCCACAGATGGCTCGAAGAAACCATCCACGAACGGTTGAAATAGCTGCGTTTTCTCGCAAGATTAGGTGTCGACGGCGCTCCGACCGACGTATAGCCCGTCAGCTCCTCCGATGAACGGTCGGCAGTGAAGTCAAACACTTGGCCTGAAAGGTCAAGCCCCGTATTATTTCCCTTGAAAGTGGTCAGCATCTGATATTTGCCCATTACCATCATGGTGAATATCTCACCGTTCCAAAGCGCTCCCGCAGGCTGGTCAGACCATCCGCCTGCAAGTGTGCCGTGGGCGATGAATGTTGCCTTGGCGCTGTTTTTCATCTTCAGATTGATGGCAGCCTGATCCGAGAAACTCAGACCACGGAGCACCTGCATCGGCTGATGGTTTTCCATCACTTCGACCGATTTTATATCGTCGTGGGCGATTCCGTTGGTAGCTACACCGTAGCGTCCGCCGAGCAGGTCGTTGCCCTCGATATAAAATTTATTTATGTCAGTGCCCTGATATTGAATCTTTCCTGCATTGTTTACATCTATGCCGGGCATGCGCTTTAGCACATCGCCTATCGTGTGGTCCTGTTTCTGGGCGAACGATGCCACATGATATGTTATCGTGTCGCCCTGCTCTCGGATACGGTCGGCCTTGACCGCCACCTCTTTGAGCTGAAAGGCAGCTGGCTCCATCTCTATGCGCAGCGGAACGTCGGCCACCGGAGTGACAGTCTGTTCGCCATAGCCCATGAATGTGGCCTTGACCTTCATACCCTCGACGGTGCGGGTCTTCATCGAGAAGCGCCCCTGCGCGTCGGTCGTGGCGAAGCTCTTTATCTTGTTGAGTGAGTCGCGCAGCGTGACATTGACTCCGGCCATCGCCGAGCCGTCCTCCTTATCGATCACGATACCGCTGACAGTCACC
>OLOD01002016.1_pt1 | contig 11291 bp, 7 predicted proteins | sample 1671921 | NCBI WGS metagenome assembly OLOD01 (sample SAMEA3136626, study PRJEB25190) | human gut metagenome | biome: human gut; feature: human-associated habitat; material: faeces | place: Austria | collected 2013
TTGCCGCCAAATTCCAGATACAGTTTATCCCCGAACATGGAAATTCGTTCGCGGACAGTGGTGTAGCCGAGGTTGGGGAATGCGGAAGTCTCGCTTGCGGCTGCGTAGGCTCCGTCTTTCTTGCCTATGACGATCGGAGTGCGTCCGAGGTAGTCACGGGCACATATAATGCCGTCCTCGGTGAGAATGAGCATCGAGCAAGAGCCCTTGATTTTTTTGTAGACGAGATTGATTCCGTCAACAAAATCCTTTCCCATGTTGATGAGTAGCGCGACAAGCTCGGTCTGGTTGATGTTGTTGGCCGAAAGTTCGCTGAAGTGCATGCGTTCGGCAAGCAGTTCGGATGCGATGTCGCGGATGTTGTTGATTTTAGCGACTGTCACTACAGCGTAGCGCCCCAAGTGAGAATTGACGATTATCGGCTGAGGGTCGGTGTCGCTGATGACTCCGAGTCCCTGATTTCCGACGAAGCGGTCGAGCTCGTCTTCAAATTTAGAGCGGAAATAATCGCGTTCGAGACTGTGGATTGTGCGGTTGAAACCGGATTCGGGGTCAAAAGTTACCATTCCCGCACGCTTGGTTCCGAGGTGAGAGTGGTAGTCTGTGCCGTAAAACAAATCGTTGACACAGGGTTTGGTCGAAATAGAGCCGAAGAAACCTCCCATGGTGGATTATCCTTAATGATTGGTGCTTTGAAAAATGAAAGTGCAAAGGTAAGCAAAAATCTCAACGTGGCGCAATTAGGAAATGTTAAAATTGAGATGCACTTATTTGAAGGCATTTTCGCGGGTAATTTGGGCCGACAAAGGATAGGTGTATTTGTCGTTATTCATTTCTATTCCGAATTATTCGTAACTTTGCAAAATGAAATCCGAACTGAAGGAATATGACAATATCGACGCTGATGACGCTCAATTTATCAGCGATATAAAGGCGATAGTATATACCGCCAAACAAAAGGCATGTCAGGCCGCTGACTTATACCAAGTAGTCAGCAACTGGCTTGTCGGCAGACGCATTGTTGAACAAGAGCAACATGGACAGGAAAGGGCTCAATACGGGAAGCACATTGTTGAGCTTGCATCCGAGGCTCTAACGGCAGAGTTCGGAAAGGGATATTCTGTTGTAAATATAAAGAGTTTCAGAAAGTTCTATCTGACATTCAATAACTTGCTAATTGGGCAGACACCGTCTGCCCAATCCGAAAACGGCCTTCCCATAAAAGGGCAGTCAGTGTCTGCCGAATTGGAGTTAGCAAAAATGCTTCCCTCCAATTTGTCTTGGTCACATTATGAACGGCTGATGAGAATCAAGAATGAAGATGAACGTGATTGGTATATGAGGGAAGCTGCCGGAGAGAACTGGAGTGTCCGTACACTCAACCGTAACATAGGCTCTCAATATTATCATCGACTGCTCCAGACGCCTGAATCAAAACGAGGCGAAGTTGTGGCCGCAGATAGAAACAATCAACCAGTCTGAGAACATATCACATGGACAGAGAAGAACTTAGAAAACTATATAATGCCCCTGCGAATTTAAGGTTAAAGCGCATCGCTCTTTGTGTTATCGGGGTGGCTATTGCCATGATGATTAGTATGATATTCCTGTTGGATAAGGTATCCTGGCAATTATTGTACTTTATGCGAGGATGTGCAGGTATCTTGGCAATTGTGTTTGTCATTATTGTGGCTGTTCTTGTTTATCGTGTTTTCAAAAGGAAGGGACAAGAATAACAAGCGCATTTAGTCGCTTGTTTTCCGTTTTTGTAACTTTGTAATTTGAAAGGACCCTATAATATCCTGACATTGAATATGATTATAATGTTAAAGCAGAAATAATGAAACCACGCAAATCTTTTGTAGCATTTCTGATTGACGCAACTGCGTCATTCTTCATTTTCCAAATAGCAGCCCTTGTATTATCCTACTTTTGTTTTTTACCTTTCTTCCCATCGTTCTTTGTAACATGGCTTTTGTATTATTGCGGCTCTTTATTATTGAAAGGGACAACATTAGGTTCGTCATTCTTCAATTCTTACCTCAAGGATGATGGCAACAAACACACATACATCATACGAGTAGTTTTAAGAGAATGTTTTACAAGTTTCCCTGCTGTTGTCCTTTTGATTTTCTCTTGGAATACAATAGCTTTATTGCCAATTTTGTTTATTGCTATTGTCTGCCTCACTTTAACGATATGGCGCAAAAGAATTTTCAAATTGAAAATGGTACAAAATGTACAAACCGGTGATCCTTCGATATTTATTGATGTTCAGCGAGTAAACCGCCCTAAAATCATGGGGTTATACGGACTTCTGATTATCCTCGGAATAGGCAGTTTTCTTCTAAACACTTATCTCACCGGAGACCCTATTATTCTGCAAGAAAAGCCAATAGCATTGCGTCCGCGCCCCTCAGCACATACCGTTAGCGAATATACTGACTTCATAAATACAAACAGCAATGACATAAATGAGTATATCAAAGAACTATACAAACATTATGACCATGTTGTGTTATGCGAAAGATGGCATCCTGAATGTACTCAATATGATTTGATTTATGATTTGGTAACCAGCCCATATTTTGCTGACAGCATAAACAATGTGTTCACAGAGATAGGAAATGTGGAAAAACGGGAGGATTTTCGCCGGATAACCGCCACAACATTTCCCTCAGACTCTCTAAGGGAAAAAGCATTGGCATCGTTTATTATCGACAGCCAGACCGTGTGGCTCTTATGGTCCAATACCAATTGGTTCAGTTTCCTAAAAAAAATGTCTGAGTTTAATCAAAATCGAGAAAAGCCCGTCAATATACTTTTCTCAGATATTTTGTGGACAGACATTAATAAAATCTCTGAAAGAGACAGCGTGATGGCTTACAATGTAATCAATACCATCCATTCAGATAGTATTGAAAAGAGTCTGATAATTATGAATTACAGGCATGCTTTCATGACACCTCGTAACTGTGGATACTATCTTCAAAAGGCGTTTCCCGGCAGAGTTGCCAACGTAATGCTTAATACGTTCCGTTTTAATATTTGTCAAGCACCTTCTTCGCTTCAGAAAGGTAAATGGGATGTTGCAGTAGAGCAAACTGGCAAGGATAGATTTGCCATTGACTTCAAGGATTCTCCTTTCGGTGATGATGGTTTTGATTTAGCCCCAACCATATCATGGTTTACTTCACGAAACGTGAAATATAAAGATATGTTTAATGGAATGATATATTATACCCTTCCGGCAGAACAGTATGCCGGGTATGGCTTTCCTTATATTTTCGCGCCAGAAAATCAAACAAGATTAGAATCAGGAGTTGCTGTAATGCCGGGTGATCAACTTTCAAATTATAGCTATCTTAAATATGGAAATCTCATTGAAAAAGGGGGTAATTACTTTGAGAACTTTGTCTACAATCTTATCTACATCTTTTTTAGTTTAGTATCAGTTATATTGCTAATTGGAATGTTCATAGCCTATGTTCGTCATAACAAGAAAAAATACAATTACGAGAACTGATTAATATTTAATTTGATATTTCCCCGGACGAAATTCAATACAACGGATGCCAAAGTAGCCAGAGAGTATTGCTTGGATTTGCCAATCACTAAAAACGGGTTAAAAAACCGCTTAATATTTCAACTGTCTGATTATCGTCAAAAGATATCCTCGATTTGGGTAAAAAAGAAAAACGCTGAAAATCAAGTGATTTCAGCGTTTTGCAGCGTTTTACCGCTTTGCTTTGTGACCCCCGGAGAAGCTATGAATATTTTGACAACTCACTGGTGTTCAATACGTTTATCTTAGTCAAAATGCAGAACGCACCCTCTTGGGACATCTCTCTGCTTCTGCGATTTTCAATAATCTGTTGCCTTGCCGCTGCAAAAACTCTACTGCAAAGATAATACTTTTAGGAGGGTTTAAGATGGAACAGACCGTTAAAAGTTATAATTATTTCTTTAGATTTCCACTTCCAAGTGAATATACCACTGATGAAGATATATATTTATTGCGTCAGGAACACTCGCCAGCTCCCTTCTTTCTCGCCGCGCTCAACATATTTTTTTGAGATGAGTTTGTCAAGCAATTTTTGGATGGCGGTAATGCTGATGCCTGTTTCGTCTTTCATGTCTGCAAGTGTCAGTGTCGGCTGGGTGCGCATAGCATTCAGGATTTTAGTATAGTTGGGCGTGCGGAAAGCAATTCGTTCTCCATCATACCACCACACATTGTCATCTTTTTCACTTACAAACAATACATCGTTATACACCTCTGTCGCGACCAGTTCGTTGAAATACTTTAGAAACGGGCGTATATCCTTGATATCTGCGTGAGCGCCGTCGCTCGGCACTGGACCTACTTCGAGATCTGCTTGATGGAGCGCTTCAAGATATTCGCTTTTCTTGCGGCTGCGTACTACAATCATCGGGTAGTTGTGTCGGGTAAGAATATAATTCACCATAAGTCGGGCGATACGTCCGTTGCCATCTTCAAAAGGATGGATACGGATATAGCGATAGTGGAATAATGCAGCAAGCTCAACGGGAGAAAGTTTTCCCTCCTGCTCAGCTGTATTGTACCAGTCGACTAAGTCTGCCATAAGCCCGGGTGTTTCCTCCGGTGAAGCGTACTCGAATCTGTCTCCATATCTTGTGATTACGCTATTGGGGCGTGTCTTATATTGCCCTGCGTGTATAACATAATTTGTCTGTACGCCACCCGGCAAATTACGATAGACTGTGTAATCTTCGCGTAAAAGGGTTTTGTGCAATGTCCGTATGAAATTTTGTGTCAAGGGTATATCCTTAACTGCAGCTTCTTCCGTCATCATACGCAGACCGACATTACTTGCTGTCATCTCTTCAACGTCGCGCACATCGGCTTCTCCAATTACTTTACCGAATAGCAATAGTATTTCCGTCTGTCCATAAGTCAACGTATTACCCTCTATGTGATTGCTATTGTAGTTGAAATCCACAGTAAAACGACGGCTCAACCTCTCTCTGTCTTTCTCGGACAGGGGCTGTATGTTGTGCCAAGCGGCAAGTGCCTTCTTTATATTGAGATACTTCATACGGAATTCGTGTTACATCCGTACAAAGTTAATAATAAATTCTTAAAAGGTTGTATTTGTATAACCTTTTTTCGTGTTTTATGAAGCTCTTATCTGAATATAGGTAATATGAGCATACCACTCGCATCGCAATATACCACCTAAGAAGTGGTACATTATTTCAGTCCGTACCTTTTTTGTTTCAGTTGAGTGAATAGAATAGGGGTGATGAACAGTAATGCAACTGTGCCGAAAATCATGCCGCCGATTACGCCGATAGCGAGTGATTTGGAACCGTTGGAGCCTACGCCGGTTGCGAAGATCATTGGTAGCAGTCCGAGTATCATTGTGGCTGATGTCATTATGATCGGGCGCAGGCGGTGGCGGGCGGCCAATAGTGCCGATGTTTTTATGTCGTTGCCTTGACGATGTGCCTCGACTGCGTATTCGGTAATAAGAATTGCAGTCTTGGCAAGCAGACCTATCAGCATGATTACGCCGGTCTGCATGTAGATGTTGTTCTCAAGTCCGAACGTCCACGCTAACAGAAAACTTCCGGCAAGACCGAATGGCACGGACAATATGACGGCGAACGGTATCAGCAGACTCTCGTAAAGAGCCGCGAGGATAAGATATATGAACGCTACGCAGATTACGAATACCCACGTAGAGCTGTCCCCCGTCTCGGCTTCCTCTCGTGTCATAGCCCCGAACTCATAGCCGTAGCCCGACGGCAGCATCTGGCGTGCCACTTCCTCAATCGCATTTATTGCTTGACCTGAACTGTAACCATCGGCAGGAGCTCCGTTGATTGCGATAGACTGGAACAGGTTGAAATGCGTCAGCGATTCCGCTCCATATACCCTTGAAAGTGTTATGTAATTGGATATCGGTGACATTTCACCTGCCGAATTGCGTACAAAGATATTACGAAGTGATTCTTCGTTGATTCTACCCTCGGCAGGAGCTTGAAGCATGACGCGGTACAACTTCGAGAAGCGGTTGATATTTGAAGAATACGACCCTCCGACGTATGCCCCCAAAGTGCGTAGTAGCTCGACGGGCGACACTCCGTTTCGCTTGCACATGGCGGCATCGACCTCAACCCGATACTGCGGGTAGTTGGAATTGAACGACGTCTGCGCCCTCGCTATCTCCGGCCGCTTCGTAAGCTCGGATATGAAATTCTGAGCAATGTTTTCCAACTCCTTGACGGATTTGTCAGAATAATCCTGTATGTGTACCTCGAAGCCGTTGGTCACGCCGTAACCGGCAATGATAGGCTGTGCGAACGACATTATTCGTGCATCTTTTATATCGGCGAGGCGGCGATATATTTCCGCAATGACCGATTTGTTGTCGTCATGCTTCCCTTTTCGTTGTTCCCACGGTTTCAGGCGAATTATGAATGTACCGTTTGACGCACCCTGACCTCCGAGCATTCCCATTCCGATGGATTTTGAATATATCTGAAACTGAGGTATGTCGGAGATTTTTGATTCCACCTCAGCCATAATCTGCTCTGTCCGCGCTCTCGATGTACCGGGAGCAGCCTGAATATCCACCACTACTGTGCCTGTGTCTTCGTCAGGCACAAGCCCTGTCTTTGTAGTGTGAAGCAGCAGGACGAATGCGGCAATTGAAGTTACAATAAGACCTGCCACAATCCATTTATGTCGAAAAAATATAGACAGAGAAGAAGTGTATTTGGCTCCCATCACATTGAATGCGGCATTGAATGCTTTGGTGAAACGTGCGGTCTTGTCAACAGGTCTCATAATCAGAACGCACAGCGCAGGGCTGAGGGTAAGTGCATTAAATGTGGAAATCAAGACCGCAACAGCCATTGTCAGTCCGAACTGACGGTAAAATATGCCTGTCGCGCCCTCGATGAAACATACAGGTATAAACACCGCCATGAATACCAGCGAAGTTGTGACAAGCGGACGTGTGATGCCTTTCATCCCTTTTACTGTTGCCTGATACGGTGACCGTTCTCCTACGTCAAACTGCGACTGCACGGCTTCCACTACCACAATGGCATCATCAACAACCGTACCGATTACGAGCACAAGAGCAAACAATGTCAGCATATTCAACGAAAACCCTGCAAAGTAGAGAAATGCCAATGTGCCAATAAGTGAAACGACGATTGCTATTCCCGGAATCAGCGATGACCTGAAATTCTGAAGGAAAAGCATTACCACAAGTATCACAAGCACAATGGCTTCAATCAGCGTATGCAATACATTGGAGATTGACGCGTCCATAAAACTTTTGACACTCATCAGGTCGACCAGTACAAGACCGTCAGGCAAATCCTCCGAGGCTGCTTTGATTACCTCGTCAATCTTTTCGACAAGTTCATTGGCATTGCTACCCGGCATCTGGGCTATCATGCAGTTTGTGCCGGGATGTCCCGAAAGTTCGTTTTTCACGGAATAACTCAGTTGTCCGAGTTCTATGTCGGCAACGTCACCAAGACGCAATATTCCTCCGTCGGGAGTGGATTTCACGACCAATTGCCGGAACTCATCCTCAGTCTCATACCTGCCACGGTATTTCAGCGCATATTGGAAAGTGTTTTCACCATCCGCTCCGAGTGTGCCTGTCGGTATCTCGATATTCTGCTCGGCAAGCACCGCTTCTATATCGGCAGGCACAAGTCCATGCACAGCCATTTTGTCAGGATTCAGCCATATCCGCAAAGAATAGTCCGATCCGAAAAGAGTGATATCGCCCACTCCCGGCACTCGCGCCAGCCGAGGCTCGATATTTATCTTGAAGTAGTTGAATATGAACTTCTGGTCATATCGGTCATCAGGACTGTAGAGTGCCACGATTTTGGCGGTGCTGTTCTGGCTTTTACGGACATTGACACCTGATTGCACCACTTCGGCGGGCAGAAGTCCCTGCGCCTGAGCTATACGGTTCTGCACATTTACCGCCGCCATGTCCGGGTCTGTACCCTGTCGGAAATAGATCGTAACAGTAGCCTGCCCATTATTATTGGCGGAAGAGGTCATGTAATTTATACCCTCGACTCCGTTTATCGCCTCTTCAAGCGGAGCGATGACAGAGCGTTGGAGAGTCTCGGCATTCGCTCCTGTATAAGTCGCGGAAACTCGCACGGTAGGCGGTGCGATTTCCGGAAACTGTTCCATCGGAAGGCGCGACAGACCGATTACACCGAGAAGAACTATAAACATTGACAGGACACACGACAATACCGGTCGGTCGATAAATGTCTTGATATTCATTGCTGTAAAAGAGTTTTTACAGCAAAATTATATCTTAATAATCCTCCTTACTCCTGTCATCGGCTTATCACGAAAAATGGTTGTGCGAAAGCGAAATCTGTCATTCAGTCAGCCATGACTTGAACTCACTTACACGGTTTTTGGCAACATAAATTTCTTCGGGCGTGGCGACAGAGAGTCTGACGCGTAGGCGATTGTCAAACCATACAGTAATGTCAGCCACCGCATCACGCGATATTATGAACTGCTTGTTGGCCCGGATGAATTTCGCAGGATTAAGGTCAGACATTATAGCTTCAAGCGGTTTGTTATAGCGGAGTGACTTGCCATCAGTTGTTATAATATCAGTCTTGCGCTCGGTGCAATATACACAGGCGATGCTGTCAACTGAAATGGGGATAATCTTGTCTCTTTCGTTGACAAGAAGCCGTGACACGAATTTGGGTTTGGATGCAAGCGAATTTAGCCGGGCAAGATATTGGCTGATATCCGGCTGAGAGAGACGATGAAATTTATCAAGAGCCCTTTGCAGGTCAGATGGCTTTATCGGTTTCAGCAGATAGTCAATGCTGTTGACCTTGAATGCGTCAAGCGCATACTGGTCGTAAGCAGTTGTAAAGATTATCGGAGTCTTCACATCGACGCTGTCAAACAAACTGAATGCCGAACCGTCGGAAAGGTGTATATCCATGAAAATAAGGTCAACAGTATTCTCCGATAGCCAGCGCGCGGTCTGTTCCACACTTTCCGTATTGTCGGCAACCTCAATACCCGGGTCAGCCTTGCGCAACAGATATTCAATATTTTCGGCTGCCGCTGTCTCGTCTTCAATAATCAATACTCTCATCATTCTGTCAAAGGTAATGTTACACGGAACGTATTGTTATCACTGCTGACATTGATATCCTTCCCCGCGAGAAGTCTGAATCGGTTTCGCAGATTGTCGATTCCCGTACCGTTTGTGTCAGGGGCGGAAGCCTTGGGAAAAACCGGATTCTCCACTATTACAGTATTATCCTTGTCAGAGCGGATTGTCACTGTCATCTTGTGATCTGAGTCTATGCGGTTGTGGACAGTCACGTTTTCGAGCAGAGGAAGCAGCGACAATACCGGCAGAGACATCGCCTTATGTTCATCGCTTATCGCTATGTCAAAATGTAGTTTACCACCGAAACGAACCTCCATGACATGCGAGAATGCCTCGACAAAACTTATTTCTTCTTCAAGAGAGACCATCTGCCGGCGGTCGCTCTGAAGAATATAGCGGAAAATGTCGGATAGCTGCGACACATATTCAAGCGTATTGTCGTCATTACCTTTTCTTACCAATGATGATATCCCATTGAGCGAGTTGAAAAAGAAATGAGGATTGATTTGATTGACAAGAGCATTGCAGCGGCTTTGCAGATTCTCGATTCTCAATCGCTCAATCTGCATTTCCTTTTGTTGCTTGGCATTATTCAGGTCATAGATATAGCCGATGAACGTACACAATAGACTTACTACAAGAAACTGGAAAGTCAAATGCTTTGCTACTGTACCTGACTGGATTCCAAATAATGGTATCAGATAGGATATGGCAATAAAAACGACACCGGCAATGATGGAAAACAGGATATTTCTCCAGAATCGCCCCGCAAAGCCACAATTATTGATACGGCGGATATTATAGCCAATCTGATAGTAGAACAGAACGAAGAAAAAGATACATCTGAAACCGAATGAGCACCAGAACGCTAATCTCGCGTCAGGTGCGAGATTGGCGATGTTCCACGGAATCCACATCACATTCGGATATGTGATGAAGAACATACAAAGGAAACTTATCGCAATCCGTCGGTTTTTACTCGTGTATAAATCAAGCTCTTTCATACTGCAAATTTACAAAAAAACAGCCATGCGACCATATACAATACCTCATTACGAAAAAACTTGCATAACTGATTGGACAGCTCACGCCTGTATTCCACCACAACCTTGAGTCCGGCTCACGGTGCAAAATGATGCGAATCGCAGAAATCGGCTTCAAAAAGCGGTTTGAACGGGGAATTATAGTTAAAGAATATTTCAAGAGTTAAATAGTGTTTAGAAGTTCTGAAAATTGCGACCCCAACCGGGTCAAAGGTTCGTTCCCATACTCAAAACCCCACTTTGTGAGGCGTGATAACAGCTTAACTTTCGGTGTTTCAGCCGACTCACTGATGATTTCTGCCAACCGTGAGTACTCACTAATGACTCACTCACCACCTCTGTATTCTGCGCCATTCTGAAATTTTGGCAAAAAGAAAAAGCGCTGAAAATCAACTGATTTCAGTGCTTTGCGGCGTTTTGCCATTTTTGATTGTGACCCCGGAGAAGCCGAGGTTTATCGGTGTAACTAAGTAGTATTCAGAATATTGTAATGCCACGCTTCCCGTTGTTCACGAATTGCACACGGCATTATTTCAATGTTCTTACCCATTATTCCATTAGGGCAATACAAATTTACTGCTTTTTGGTCGTTATTCCTAATTCTGCCTATTAAAATTTGTTGACTGTATTATAGCCATTCATCTTTCAACAGGAAATCAAATAAGCCTGTGAAATATATACCATTGTCATCGGTATAAGGCATTATCTCGTCGCCGACAACCACAATCTTCTTGAATGAATCGGAGATCTTCAGGAGAGATGCGAGTTCCTGCTCCCGCTTTTCTTCGGACGGTATCGAGTACGCCGACTGAATATAATACTTCCGGCTTCCTTTGTTAGCGATGAAGTCTATTTCGCGCTGCGAATATGACATTTTGCCGTCTTTCATTTCACGACTTTCCACTATGCCCACATCTACAAGATAACCGAGAACGCGCAGATGATTATATAGAACGTTCTCCATTATATGTGTAGGCTCCTGCTGACGAAAATTCACCCTCGCGTTTCTAAGACCGATATCGATGCAGTAGTATTTCTTATTGGTTTCATAATAACGCCT
>OLOD01002020.1_pt1 | contig 11260 bp, 11 predicted proteins | sample 1671921 | NCBI WGS metagenome assembly OLOD01 (sample SAMEA3136626, study PRJEB25190) | human gut metagenome | biome: human gut; feature: human-associated habitat; material: faeces | place: Austria | collected 2013
TGAATATAAATCCTACATTTAGTAACGTAAGTCAACATTCAATCGAACGCAAATCTGACTACTCTCAAAAATAAAGTTCTCTCAATGCCTGAAGCATATAAGAAGGACGGTTATCGTTCCGGTAATGTCTTGATTAAAGAAGGCACTTCACGTTATGAATGGAACACATACACATATTGCGGAGTCGACATGACAGACGGCAACGCCCTGTATTTGCCCGATTTTGACAGATATTATATAGAAGATGGAGACCAGATTATCGGTGTTGTCGACGACAGCCACTCAAAACTTGCAGCAGCCAACTGGCGCAAAATCGGAGACAACTATTATGTAACAAATCCGACAAGCTATGGAAGCCGCACATACAAAGGCACTGCACTGCCCTCTGTCTACGGTTCATTCCAAGGCAACTTCCGTTACAAAAACTTCTCAATCTCTGCTCTTTTCACATACTCACTCGGTGGAAAGATTATGGATGAAGTTTACAACGGCCTCATGTCATTCTCCGGCAATCCTACCCAGCTTCACACAGACGTCCTGAATTCTTGGACTCCTGACATGGCTGTTGCAGAGGATGCTCCCAACCGAATCAGCACTTCTATCAACCCACAGCTCAATCAGGAAACTTACTCAACCAACAACACAACAAGCGACCGCTGGCTTACCAGCCGTAACTACCTTGTTTTCAAGAATCTCAACTGTGCTTACCGCCTCCCCCGCAATCTGCTCCGTAAGATAGATCTTCAGGGTGCGACAATCAGCTTTGCTTGCGAAAATCTTTTCACAAAGACAGCGCGTAAGGGTATGGATGCACAGATGGCACTCAGTGGCCGACAGTATAATTACCTCACCACTCCGCGAGTGTACACATTCAGCCTGTCGCTTAATATCTAAAATCACCAACTCATAATCTGTAACAATATGAATAAGAAAATAACATGGCTATCGTCAATTGCACTCGGCATGGCATCCATGCTCACATCTTGCGGTGACGATTACCTGCAGACATATCCTCAGGACTCTGTGTCCGGTGAAGAAATCATCGACAAGATTGAATATTGTAAATATGCAGTCAACGGTGTGTTCAAGACAATGTCTACACAAATGTTCGGCACTCAGGGCGAGAACGGAGAAGGCACGACAAAAACATGGCACAACAATTTCTGCTGTGGTTTTTCTCAACGCTGTGGAAATACAGGATGGGCTAATACAATCAACGGCGCATATCATGTAAATCCCAGCAATGCCTACGGCACATATCGCTGGTCATTCTACTACAAAATGATTCTCAATGCGAACAACGCAATAGAACTCATCGAAAAGTTTGATCCCGGAAACAACGTAGAATATGCAGCAAAAAAAGAATTCTATCTGGGACAGGTCTACACTCTTCGTGCCTATGCCTACATGCAGCTGACCCAGCTATTCTGCAAACGCTGGGATGACTCACGCAACGGTGAATCACGCGGTGTGGTTCTGCGACTGGACACTTCAAGCGATGCGATGCCGTGCTCGACACTCGGAGAGACATTCGAACAGATATATAAAGACCTTGACACTGCAATCGCCAAATTCCAGAGCGCGAACATTGACCGTAGCGAGAACTGGGAAGTAAACGAGGATGTCGCCCATGCAATCTATTCCCGTGCGGCCATCTATCGTCAGGACTGGGCAAAATCAGCATCAGAAGCTAAACTTGCCCGCGCCAACTATCCTCTCATGGGTGCGACTGAATATTTCAACGGATTCAGCACTATCAACAACGAATGGATCTGGAGTCTTTACAGTGCGCCGGACGAAACCCTCTACTACTACGGATATTTTGCTTACAACTCTTCTAATGGTTCAGGAGGCCAATGCCGTCAATATCCGTTTGCTATTGATAAGTTCCTTTACAACAGCATTCCTGACACTGACGTACGCAAAGAACTCTTCATCGCTCCTACCGACGAAGAATTTGCCGAGTCAGGCATCAACAAGACAACCGGACGTGCGACCAAAGGCACTTTCTATAACCGCGCTTGGGAAGACTATGGCGACTACCTGTACTATGACGGCACAAATATTTCTTACATCTACATCTACATGCAGGTGAAAATCCGTAACACCGAAAATCCCGGCATAGGACAACTCAACCTTGCACGTGCTGCCGAGATGTACTACAATGAAGCCGAATCTCAATATAAGCTTGGCAATGAAGACGCAGCCAGAGCTCTGCTTACTGAAGTCGTAGCGCCATATGACCCCTCATATACCTGCACTCTATCCGGAGAAGAGCTGTTTGCAGAAATCAAGAAGTATCGCGTGTTTGACTTGTTCCTCGAAGGATACACCTATTTCGATGAGAAACGATGGAACCAACCTCGCGTACGAGTATCTCTGAAAGACGGTGGCAACTGGCATGCAACATTTGCCGTCGACACTCCCCCGGAAGCACACAACGGATGGTCATGGTGTATTCCTAAAAAAGAAACAGACTACAACGATTTCATCAATAATAACATTGAGCCTGACAACTGGAGCAAGAACGAGAAATCAACATGGTAACAAGCTATTAATCTATAGTTTCCCATAAGGAGAACATTATCCGAGCCGCAGTCCGATGCTGGACTGCGGCTCTTATTTTTTGTTAATCACACCGCAAAATTAAAAAAAGCATAAATTATCACCCGTTTTAATGATATTTTAGTTGATTTTTAGTATTTTTGCAGACATTTTATCATTTTATTTTTTATTACACATACAAAACAGTTAGATGAACAATGATCAGATAAAGGTGATATTTGCCGAAGAGGAGCATACAAAGTATGCCGAGCAGATCGTCACCCTCATCTATGAATCAGCCCTTCAGCGCGGTACGGGTATCGCCCGGCGCACACCGGAATATATCGCCCAGAAAATCCGCGGGGGAAAGGCTGTCGTCGCTCTCTGTGATGACCGTCTCATCGGCTTCAGTTACATTGAGAGCTGGGAACATGGTGATTATGTGGCCACTTCAGGCCTTATCGTGGACCCGGAATTCCGACGATTGGGGCTCGCCGCGCGTATTAAAGCCAAAACATTCGAGCTTGCGCGTCTGCGTTTCCCCTTTGCCAAACTGTTCAGTATCACGACATCACTCCCGGTCATGAAGCTCAACTCCCAGATGGGCTACAAACCGGTGACTTTTTCAGAACTTACTGACGACGAGGAATTTTGGGCCGGTTGCAAGGGCTGTGTCAACTACGACATTCTCCAGCGCAACAACCGACGCATGTGCCTGTGCACAGGAATGCTCTACGATCCCAAAGCGAAACTTGAACGCCCCTCGAAACGTGCGCCTTACATGATGTGGGCCCACAACCGTATCAAAAAACTCCTTCATCTTAAATAGAGCCTGAGCCACGCAGTCAGAAGGACGCACCCAACTCACGTTTCAATCATCCCGTCCTCTGAACCATTTGCCCGGCTCCGGCCTTTAGAATTTACACTAAAAAACATCAGTAATAATGGAAAAGAAGAAAAAAGTCGTTCTCGCCTTCAGTGGCGGTCTTGACACATCATTTGCAGCAAAATATCTGTCCGAGGACCTCGGCTATGAAGTACACACCGCCATCGCCAACACCGGCGGCTTCACACCCGAAGAGCTAAAGGCGATCGAAGAAAAAGCACTCCGCCTCGGAGCAGCCTCACATGCCTCGCTCGACATCACAGGTGAATATTACGACAAGAGCATAAAATATATGATTGCGGGCAATGTGCTCCGCAACGGAACTTATCCCATCTCCGTATCGTCAGAACGTATTTTCCAAGCCATCGCCATCATCGAATATGCAAAGAAGATCGGTGCTGACGCAGTGGCCCACGGATCGACCGGCGCCGGAAACGATCAGGTGCGCTTTGACCTTACGTTCCAGATTCTCGCTCCTGAAATCGAAATCATCACCCCGACACGCGACATGACCCTTACACGCGAATATGAAATAGACTATCTGAAGAAACACGGCATCGAAGCCGACTTCAAGAAGATGGAATATTCAATCAACAAAGGTCTCTGGGGAACAAGCATCGGAGGAAAGGAAACCCTCCACTCCGAGCAGACTCTCCCCGAAAGCGCATATCCGAGTCAGGTGACAGAACACGGCGAGGAGAAAATGACAATCGGCTTTGAGAAAGGCGAGATTGTCAGCGTCAACGGCAAGCGCTACGACAACAAGGTCGATGCCATCCGCGAAGTCGAGCGTCTCGGCTCACGCTACGGCATAGGCCGCGACATGCACAGCGGCGACACCATCATCGGCATCAAAGGCCGCGTAGGCTTCGAGGCCGCAGGCCCGATCCTCATCATCGCCGCCCACAAGATGCTTGAAAAGCATACACTGACAAAATGGCAGCAATACTGGAAAGACCAGATCGGCACATGGTACGGCATGTTCCTCCACGAGTCGCAGTATCTCGAACCTGTGATGCGCGACATGGAGGCATTCCTCGAAAGCTCTCAGGCAAATGTGACCGGAACAGTCGAAGTCACACTCCGCCCCTACTCCTACACACTCGTCGGTGTCGACTCTCCATTCGACCTCATGAAGACCGACTTCGGTGAATACGGAGAGGTCAACAAGGCTTGGAGCGCCGACGACGTGAAGGGCTTCACCAAGATTCTCGGCAATCAGATGAAGATTTACCACAACGTGCAGAAGCGCAACGGCAAGGAGTAAGCGAGAAATGGCAAAAGTAGGTATCATCGGAGGCGCCGGCTACACAGCCGGCGAACTCCTCCGTCTCCTTATCAATCATCCGGAGGCGGAAATAGTGTTTGTCCATTCGTCGAGCAACGCCGGAAAGCCTGTAAGCGAAATCCACGAAGGACTTATCGGCGACACCGACCTGCGGTTTGCCGAGACCTTTGACCTATCGGCTATCGATGTGCTTTTCCTCTGTCAGGGCCACGGCTTCAGCCGGAAGTTCTGGGAAGAAAACGAGATGCCCGCAAATCTGAAAATCGTAGACCTCGCACAAGACTATCGATGAAAGCTGCGGATATGTCTACGGCCTCCCCGAAGCCAAGCGCGAAACCATCCGCAAAGCCTCCAAGGTGGCCAATCCGGGATGCTTCGCAACAGCCCTCCAGCTCGCACTTCTCCCGCTGGCAGCCGCCGGAAAACTTGACAGCGAGGTCCACGTGACCGCCGTCACCGGCTCGACCGGCGCAGGCGTAAAGCCCGGCGCAACCACCCACTTCAGCTGGCGCAACGACAATCTGTCGGTCTACAAGGCATTCGGCCACCAGCATCTCGCCGAAATCCGCCAGACGATCTCACAGCTCCAGCCCGACTTCAATGCAGAGATAAGCTTCGTACCGGTTCGAGGTGACTTTCCACGTGGCATCTTCGCCATGAGCTACATCGACACCGACCTCACCATTGAGGAAGCCACAGCCATCTACAAAAATTTCTATGCCGACGCGCCATTCACCCACGTGTCTGACCGCCCCATAGACTTAAAGCAGGTAGTCAACACAAACAAGGCTGTCATATCGCTCGAAAAACACGGCAAAAAACTGCTCATACTTTCGGCTATCGACAACCTGCTCAAAGGAGCATCCGGCCAGGCCGTGCAGAACTTCAACCTCATCTGCGGATTTCCCGAAGACATGGGTCTCCGTCTGAAGCCATCGGCATTTTAGCAGCAAGCCTGTGGGCTTATCGCAAGGATTAAGAAAAAGTATTAAGAGTTAAGTATTAAATACTAAGTATCAGCTACTTTCTACTTGATACTTGGCACTTCATACTTGGTACTTCATACTTGATACTTAATCCGTAGCTCTTTATATTTAATACCTTTATAAAATGAAGCTCTTCGACGTATATTCCTTATATGACATAGAACCTGTCCGCGGACTCGGCAATCACGTCTACACCGCTGACGGGACTGAATATCTTGACCTCTACGGAGGCCATGCAGTGATCTCGATAGGTCACGCCCACCACACCTATGTGACAGCTATCGCCGAACAGGTGTCGAAACTCGGATTCTACTCTAATTCCGTCCAGAATTCACTCCAGCAGAAACTGGCAGACCGTCTTGGCCGACTGTCCGGCTACAATGACTATGCCCTCTTCCTCTGCAATTCAGGAGCTGAGGCAAATGAAAACGCGATGAAGCTTGCATCGTTCCACACGGGCAAAAGCAAGATTCTCGCCTTCGACAAAGCTTTCCACGGACGCACATCGGGCGCAGTGGCTGCCACCGACAATCCTAAAATTCAAGCACCCTTCAACTCGACCGACAACGTTGAGTTTGCCCCTCTCAACGATATCGAAGCCGTCGAAGCCAAACTGTCGACAGGCGAATTCGCGGCAGTAATCATCGAGGGTATTCAGGGAGTTGCCGGAATACGGATGGTCGATGACAAATTCTTGCAGGAACTGCGCAAACTCTGTAGCAAGTATGGGGTTCTACTGATTCTTGACGAAATCCAGTCGGGCTACGGACGCACGGGCCGCTTCTTCGCCCATCAATACACCGGCGTGCGACCCGACATAATCACCTGTGCCAAGGGCATAGCCAACGGATTCCCGATGGGAGCAGTCCTCATCGCTCCCCACATCAAGCCGGTCAAAGGAATGCTCGGCACAACCTTCGGAGGCAACCATCTTGCCTGCGCCGCCGCAATAGCCGTGCTCGATGTGATGGAGACTGAAAACATGATTGCCAATGCAGCCGCAGTCGGAGAATATCTCCTTGAGGAACTCCACCATCTCGCAGCCACAAATCCCGAAATAACCGAAGTCCGAGGCCGGGGACTGATGATAGGCATCGAAATCAAGGGCTCCGCATCGCAACTCCGCAAAAAACTACTTTTCGACAAGCATATATTCACAGGAGGCGCGGGCGAACACACCGTACGCCTTCTTCCGCCCCTCTCTCTTCCGCGTTCACACGCCAAGCGATTCATCGAATCCTTCAAGGAAGTTCTTGCAGAAGGGCAGGAATAATCACATACAGACAATAATTCTCTTCTTAAACCCAATTTTCTCCTAAACCTTAATATGCGTAATTTCACCAACGTAAAAGATATCGGCTCTCTTGATCTCGCAGTCAAAGAGGCCCTTGAAGTCAAGGCCAACCGTTTTGCCTATCAGCATCTCGGCAAAAACAAGACCTTGATGATGATTTTTTTCAACTCAAGCCTGCGCACACGTCTCAGCACCCAGAAAGCAGCCATGAATCTCGGCATGAATGTCATCGTTCTCGACGTAAATCAGGGAGCATGGAAGCTTGAGACCGAACGCGGTGTCATAATGGACGGCGACAAGGCCGAACATCTCCTTGAAGCAATCCCGGTCATGGGTTCATATTGCGACGTAATCGGTGTCCGTGCGTTTGCCGGACTCAAAAACAAGGCCGAGGACTACGAAGAGCGCGTCATAAACCAGTTCATCAAATACTCAGGCCGTCCCGTGTTCAGCATGGAAGCAGCCACCCGTCATCCGCTCCAGAGTTTCGCCGACCTCATCACAATCGAGGAATTCAAGACCAAGGAGCGCCCCAAAGTTGTCATGACATGGGCTCCCCATCCCTCAGCACTTCCTCAGGCTGTGCCCAACTCATTTGCCGAGTGGATGAACGCAACCGACTATGAATTTGTCATCACTCATCCCCACGGCTACGAACTCGCACCCGAATTCGTAGGCAATGCACGTGTCGAATACGACCAGCGCAAAGCCCTCGAAGGCGCTGATTTCGTCTATGCGAAAAACTGGAGTGCCTTCGCCGACCCCAACTATGGCAAAATCCTCTCTAAAGACCGTGCTTGGACAGTCGACACAGAGAAAATGGCTCTGACCGACAACGCATTCTTCATGCACTGTCTGCCTGTGCGCCGCAACATGATTGTGACCGACGACGTAATCGAATCGGAACGCAGCATTGTCATCCCTGAAGCCGCCAACCGCGAGATTTCCGCACAGGTCGTGCTCAAACGCATACTCGAAAGCCTTTGATTGCCCCTCTGACCGACATGGAAACTATCAAGGTTATAAAAATAGGCGGCAACGTCGTGGACAACCCCGACGCACTCGCCCGTTTCGTCAATGATTTTGTAAAGCTGCCCGGCAAAAAGATATTGGTTCACGGAGGTGGCAAAGAGGCCACGCGCATGAGCGCACGACTCGACATCCCCACCACCATGATCGAAGGACGCCGCGTCACCACCCGCGAAACCCTTGACGTTGTGACTATGGTCTACGCTGGTCTTGTCAACAAGCGCATAGTCTCAATGCTTCAGGCTGCCGGATGCAATGCCATAGGTCTCACCGGCGCTGACGGCGACGCCATAAAGGCCACTCGCCGTAATCCCGAACCAATCGACTACGGCTTTGTGGGCGACATAAAGCCTGAAGGAGTCAATTCATCCCTCATCGCATCCCTACTCGAAGCCGGTATCACACCCGTCTACTGCGCGATTACCCACGACGGCAACGGCACTCTGCTCAACTGCAATGCCGACACAATCGCATCGTCGGTGGCAATAGGCGCTTCAAGGGTAGCTCCGGCCGAACTTATCTTCTGTTTCGAGCAACCGGGAGTGATGGAAGATCTTGACAGACCGGACTCACTGATCAGCCTGATTACTCCTGAAATCTACTCCGACCTGCGGGCAAGAAATATTGTCAACAAAGGCATGATTCCCAAAATTGACAATGCCTTCGCAGCCATTGATGCCGGAGTAAGCAGTGTCACCATAAAGCACTCTGACGCTCTCACCACCGACCGTGGGACTGTAATCAGAAAATAACTCATGCAACGATGAATCATCCCGAAGCAATAAGCCTTCTGTCAGAACTGATAGCGACCCCCTCCCTTTCCCGTCAAGAGGAAGGGACGGCCGCTATTATATACGACCGGCTACAATGCAGGGGCGCTTCGCCAATGCGCTTCCGAAACAACGTCTATGCGCTGTCGGACGGCTTTGACCGCTCACGCCCTACACTTCTGCTCAACTCCCACCACGACACAGTGAAGCCTGCGGCCACATACACCCGCGACCCGTTCACGCCGTCGATTGAAGGTGACAGGCTCTACGGACTCGGGAGCAACGATGCCGGTGCATCGGCGGTGGCGCTTACGGAAGTATTCATCGAATTGCGTAAAGCCTCCCTGCCGTTCAACCTGCTTCTGGCGATTACCGCAGAGGAAGAGGTCGGAGGCGAAAACGGCATGCGGGCTTTCCTTCCTCATCTCCAAGAGCAAGGTATCACGGTCAGCTGTGCTATTGTCGGAGAACCGACAGGCATGCAGGCGGCTATTGCCGAACGCGGGCTCGTCGTGCTCGACTGCGAGACACAAGGTGTGACAGGTCACGCGGCTCGCGGCGAAGGAATCAATGCCATTTACCGTGCAATTTCTGACATCGGACACCTGCGCGATTTCCGCTTCCCGAAAGAGTCGGAAATACTCGGGCCGATAAGTGTCAACATCACCCAGATCAATGCCGGCTGGCAACACAACGCAATCCCCGACAAATGCAACTGGGTGGTCGACATCCGTACGACCGACGCCTTCAGCAATGAAGAGACCGTTGGACTATTGCGCGAAACGGTCGAATACTCGACCCTCACACCGCGCTCGACACGCGTACGGGCATCGGTCATCGACAAAAGCCATCCACTCGTCAAGGCAGCGACAGCTCTCGGATGTGAGACCTTCGTCTCCCCGACAACAAGTGATATGTCGCTCATGTATGACTTCCCGTCTCTCAAAATCGGACCGGGCCAGTCTTCGCGAAGCCATTCCGCCGACGAGTTCGTGCTGATTTCCGAAATAGAGGCTGCGATACCTCTCTACCGCCGCCTAATAGAATCGCTATCATTATAAAAACAAAACATCCCACATACATTATAATATGAAACTTTGGAGCAAGGGATTCGAACCCGATAAAATGATCGAGGAGTTCACCGTCGGCAACGACCGCGAACTCGACCTACGTCTGGCACGCTATGATGTCCAAGGCTCTATGGCCCATATCAAAATGCTCGAAAGCATCGGTCTCCTGACTGCCGACGAACTTGAAGTGCTACTCAAAGCTCTCGGAGAGATTGCCGAGATCATTGAGCGCGGTGAGTTCACTATCGAACCCGGAGTTGAGGATGTCCACTCCCAAGTCGAATTCATGCTTACCGCCAAGTTAGGTGATATAGGTAAAAAAATTCATTCCGGACGCTCACGCAACGATCAGGTGCTGGTCGACCTCAAACTCTTTATGCGCGACGAGCTAAAACACCTTGCCGAAGCCGTCAAAAGACTCTTCGACCGCCTGCAATCGCTCAGCGAAGAGTATAAAGATGTTCTAATGCCTGGCTATACCCACCTGCAAGTGGCAATGCCATCGTCATTCGGCTTATGGTTCGGCGCGTATGCGGAATCGCTTGTCGATGACATGCAGATGCTCGTAGCTGCCTACAATGTCGCAAACCAGAACCCACTCGGTTCGGCAGCCGGCTATGGCTCGTCGTTCCCGCTCGACCGCGAAATGACCACCCGTCTGCTCGGCTTCGAGACTCTTCACTACAACGTGGTTGCAGCCCAGATGTCGCGCGGTAAAACCGAACGTGCCGCATCGATGGCAATCAGCGCCATCGCCTCGACCCTCGGACATCTGGCAATGGACGTGTGCATGTGGATGTGTCAGAACTTCGGTTTCATCTCGTTCCCCGACGAACTCACCACGGGATCGTCAATCATGCCTCACAAGAAGAATCCAGATGTATTCGAGATTATGCGCGGAAAATGCAACCGTCTGCAGTCAATCCAGAATGAAATCGCACTGCTCACCGCAAATCTTCCCCTCGGATATAACAGAGACCTGCAATTGCTAAAGGATATCATCTTCCCGGCTACGACCGAGATGACGGCATGCCTTGAAATGGCAGATTTCATGCTCCGTCACATACGTGTGAAACGCGACATTATCGATGACCCGCGCTATGACTATCTCTTTACCGTCGAGGAAGTGAACAGGCTCGTCCTATCCGGAATGCCATTCCGCGAGGCATACAAGAAAGTAGGACTCGAAGTGCAGAACGGCACATATAAACCGGTGCGTGATGTCCATCATACACATGTAGGGTCCATCAATAACCTGTGCACCGCTGAAATAGCACTCAAATTCCAGAAGCTCTACGACAAGATTGCCGGATAAATACAACTCCTGTGTAAAAAACTTGGTATAATAGACAAAAGTGGTTGGTAAAACCGCCACAACTCACTAAATATCAGC
>OLOD01002021.1_pt1 | contig 11254 bp, 10 predicted proteins | sample 1671921 | NCBI WGS metagenome assembly OLOD01 (sample SAMEA3136626, study PRJEB25190) | human gut metagenome | biome: human gut; feature: human-associated habitat; material: faeces | place: Austria | collected 2013
CAAGCAAGCAAGCAAGCAAGCAAGCAAGCAAGCAAGCAAGCAAGCAAGCAAGCAATAATCTGTAAACAAATTGTAGATATATCGCAAAAAGCCCGTGTGCGGAGTTTTCTCCGTGCACGGGCTTTTTGCGTTTGTAAAAATTCCCAGGGGAATTCTCCCTCCTGTGGGGTGGAAAACACGAATTCCCGTGGGAAATGGCATGTAGAACCCCTTCGAGGGGTTAATTCCCGCGGGAATTGGAGCTTTCAAGGGATGCAAAATGGGAATTACCACGGGAATGGCTTCTTTCCGGGGGTGTAAAGGGGAAATTCCTGCGGGAATGGATAGGATTAAATCACATAAAATTTTCAATATATGAGAAAACAATACATCAAGGTAGAAGGCATAAAGCTTACAAAGCTTTCGAATGCCGAGTTTATCAACTTCATGGAGCGTTTTCTGGCCTTGCTTCCGTTGGAAGCCGAAGAAGACGATTCGATGGGGGCGCCCAAAGTGGGTATCACAGCCGAACAGATAGAGGAAGCCAAAACCTATCTGTCGGAAATGAACGACCTCAACCGCGAGACGAAAGTCAAGGCGGAAACGAAGTCGAAAGCGGAAATCGACCGCCAGCGCGACGCACTTTGGACGGCGATCATCCAGCGGATTCTCACCTCGCGCAACGTGCCGATACAGGCAGAAAGTGCGGCTGCCGAGAAACTTTACATTGTGGTGAAACCTTATACGGGGATGAACAGTCTGCCCAACAACCAGCAGACGGAAACGGTGAAAGGCTTACTCACCGACTTGAATAAGCCGGAGATTCAGGAGGCGATCACGACCTTGGGGCTGGAGAACTACATCGACGAACTATCAACCTACAACCAGCAGTATGAAGCCTTGGTGAAAGGGGCGGATGTGGCACGTGCTGCTGCAAGCTTGGGCAACAAGAGTGATACCTTGCGCCGGCAACTGACGGACCTTTACCGCGAGATGGCGGACTTTGCTTTCGCTACCAACCTTTTGCACGAGACGGAAGAATCTCTCTATTTCATGGCTGGCTTGAATGGTCTGATCCGTGATGTCGAGACGGCTTATAACCTGCGCGACAAGGCCAAACATACCTCGACTACCAAGCCGGAAAAACCGGAAGAAGGCGATAAGGGAGATAGCGGTTTGGAACTGGTACCGGTGGAATAACTCTGGATTTTACCTCCGGGTTTTAACCCGGAGAGGGAAAAAAGAGCAAGCGATCTTTGAAAGAATGGGTTGGAATGAAACGGATAAAGCCGTATCTTTGTGGCACTATAAACCGATTAAAAGAGAAACTATGAAAGCAAAGTATCCATTTAAAGAGACTCCGATCCTGTATGGCGAAGACGCCATCCGATTTGAAAAGGAAATGGAGCGGGTTGACAACATGAGCCAAGAAGAGCGTCGGAAGAATTGGGAAAAACTGGAGCGCGAATACAACGAAATTTGTAAGGAAATAGAAATCTGTATTTGATGCGTATGAAAGTGATTCCATTAACCTCCGACTATGAAATGAAGCCATTCGATTGTGGAGATGCCGAATTGAATGGCTTTTTGCTACATGAAGCCAAAGCTTTTGCTGAAAATCGTCTGGCAAATACATTTTTGATTTGTGACGATGGAGCCATAGTGGGCTATTTCAGTTTGTTCAACGACAAAATAGCCAAACAGGATGTCTCGAAAGCAGCTTGGCGAAAAATCAAGAAGCTTTTTCCTCATTCAAAACATTTTGGAAGTTATCCGGCTGTAAAGATCGGACGTTTTGCCATTTCTTTACAATATCGGAATCGTGGTATGGGGCATAAAATGATGGTCGTTCTCCAGTATCGGTTGAAACGGGAAACAACCAGTTCTACTTTCCGTTTCTTGACGGTAGATGCTTATCAGGGAGCTGTTCCGTTTTACGAGCGCAATGGCTTTAAACGATTGACATCAACCGAAGAAGGAGACACAACGTGCGGCATGTATTTCGATATGAAAACGTTGGACGTATAAAAACAACCCTCCCTCGTATAGAGGTGTGGTGCGCCGCGCCTCTATAATCGGAACAAACCGATCATCTCCATCCATTCTGAATCAACGATCCCTTGTTCTCATCTTTAAATCAGAATTATAAACAATTTAAAAAGAGAACAAATATGATGAAAAGATTTTTACAACGGAAAAACACACGGATGTACCACGTTTGGCTACGTTCGTTTATGGTATGTTTATGCCTCGCTTTGGCGGGCGTGAGTGCTTGGGGGCAAGATGCCGAAAATTGGATTAATGAAGCTAATACTGAATGGTATAATGAATCAGAAATTGAGTTTACAATTACTACAGCGGAGCAATTAGCAGGATTGGCTCAATTGGTGAATAAAGGAAATAGCTTTGAGGGAAAAACTATAACACTTGATAATAATATTGATTTATCGGGGAAAGAATGGACACCGATAGGGACAGTGGAAAATCCATTTAAAGGAACATTTGAAGGAAAAAATTGTACTATAAAAAATCTGAGTATTCAATTTACTGATAAATTGGAATTTATGTCACCAATTTATTTAGGTTTATTTTCTGTGATTCAAGATGGTTGTATCGAGAATTTAAATGTTGAAGGTAAAATATCTGCTGTGCCAACTTTTAATGATAATGATGTTCTTTTAGGAGGTGTAATTGGCAGTATTATAGGCTTAAACAAGAAAGGAACAATATCAAATTGTGTAAGTTCTGTTGATTGCAGAGGGGAGAATTTTATTTCTATAGGAGGTGTTGTCGGTGAAAATCAAGCTGGAAAAATATCTAAGTGTAAAAATTGTGGAGATATAGATATTGATTTAAGTAAATTAAATCGGTCTTTTGTTAGTGTAGGAGGTATTTGTGCTGTAAACAATGCTTTTCCAGGAACGACAACAGGAGTAGGATTAATAGAACAATGTTGTAATGAGGGAAAGATAACAATTGGAGGAACAAACAATACTGGAATGGGGTCTGTTTATGTAGGAGGTTTGGTTGGTAATAATGAATATAGTTTTCCTGCAAAAATAATTCAAAATTGTTACAATAAAGGGAATATAGTAAATAATTTGGAGTCATTGAATTTAGCTATTACGATTGGGGGAATAGTCGGTGCACAACAATTTTCATCAATGTTTGGTACTGAAGGACCATACTCAACAGTAAAATATTGTTATAATTATGGGAATATCCCTTCTCAAGGGACTAGTACTGTAGGTTATATTTGTGGCGATAATTGCTTTGAAGAATGGTCTACAAATACTTTAAATAAAGTAATATTCTCATATTATTGGAGTAATGGAAATAATATTCAAGCAATAGGTGCTGGCGGTAATAATATTGATGAAGAACAAAATGAAATTGGACCGGAAGAAAAGGATAAAAAAGCTTTTATAAACGGTGAAGTAGCTTGGTTATTAAGAAATGCAGGATTTGGACAAGATTTACAAGATGAAAACATACAATCACCTACATTGTTATTTTTTACTCCTGGAAAAGAAGTTTATAAATTGACATTGATGTATGAACAATCGAAAAGTGAAGAGATTTATCGTAATTCTAAGTATCTTGATTTACCTGAAACGGGATTGGAACCTATTGAAGGAAAGATAGCTGGTTGGATAGATGAGAAAACAGGAAAACTATATACTGATGATTCTGAAATGACTGATGATTTAACTTTAAAAGCAGGTTATATTGATATCCCTAAGTATGAAGTAATAGTTAAGGTGAATGATTCTAATATGGGAACAGTTTCTGGTGGAGGAAAGTATGCTGAAGGAGATCAAGTAACTATTACAGCTATTCCAAATGAAGGATGTGAATTTAAGTCATGGACTGTTGAAAGCGGAAATGTAACTTTAGATGACGAAAACCAAGCAACAACAACCTTCATTATGCCTGCAAATAATGTCACAGTGACAGCCACCTTCACAGAGAAAGAAGACCCGACCGATCCGGAAGAACCCGTAGATCCGCCCGTAGATCCAATCAAATACTATAATATCTACAACGAAACGACCTACGACTTTATCGACGTGTCTTTCAGTCGGAATGTAGTTCGGGAAGGCGGTTCAGTCAATGTCTATCTGGAAATACCCGAAGGCTTGGATCCGGCTGCCGTTACTCTGATGTTCAAACGGAGCTTGTATGGAGGCTGGGAAAACTTAAATACAGATGATGACGGTAATTACCTGATCAATAATATTTGGACAGACATCTATGTGAAGGCCGTGGTAGATGAATCATATATCGATCCGAATCCGGATGAAAACCATATTTACATCGACCTGTCGGAAACCAACGATAGTATTTGGCTATATACCGACCACAAACTGGTAGAAGAAGGCAAGACCGCCGTTATCCAGGCAGAAGTAGCCAAGAGCTGCCAGAACAAGGAAATCCGCTACATGTACAAACGGACCGTATTGGGCGAATGGAAAGAAATGCCGAAAGATTACAGTATTAATCAATATGTGGTAAGAGATATCACAACCGACATCTATGTAAAGGCTTACTTCGTATTCGATAAGCAAGATCCGACTACGGCCAAGAATCCGCATCATGTTTATGCCGATATCACCGCTACTTGCGAAGGCTTGTATCTGGATGCAACCCGTCATAAAGTAGCCGACGAAGGAGATACAAAAGTATTCCTGTATGTGAAGAAAGGCTTTGAAACGAAAGATGCCCGCTACCTGTTCAAACGCGGTCTCAAAGGCGAATGGGAAGACTTGGTTCCGGGTATTGAACAGAATACCTTCCAAGTAACCGATATTGAAGGTGACATTTACCTGAAAGGAATAGATGCCGTTTATACCGGAACGGAAGACATCGACGGCATGGTACGGGTATATACGAAAGACGGCAGTCTGTTTGTTTACACAGCCCAGCCGGAAGAAATCTCTGTTGTTTCGATGACGGGTGTAACTGTTAAGCGTACACAGCAGACTGGCTTGCAATCTTATCCGTTGAGCCAAGGCATCTATGTAATATGCGTGGGTGAACAGGTATTCAAAGTACGTGTCAAATAACAAGATCGTTTTATTATAATTAATATTTCTTTTTTATACAATCAGCTATGCCTTCGTTGTGAAACGCGGGTATAGCGGCAAGAAAACTTTAAGTTTTACTTGTTTCCGTTTTTTAGTATATGAAAAATGTCTTTCCTCCGTTGTGGAACGCGGGAACATGAATCAGTAGTGAGGAGAGAGACTTCGGTCTTTCTCCTCTTTTTATGTTATCCGCGACTAATTTTGGAAATTTATTTTTAATTTTGCCTATTCAAAAAAGAAAGCAACGTGCATTTCTTTCTAACTAAAATAAAAACTGAATGATTGAACGAATTTATATTCTTGAGACGGTTGATCCGGTCATATTTTATGGTGTGAATAACAGCAATATGCAGCTCATCAAGACGCTGTTTCCCAAACTTCGGATTGTGGCCAGAGGCAACGTGATGAAAGTAATTGGTGATGAAGAGGAATCGGAACTGTTTTTAAAGAAGATTCGTGAAATTGAAAAGTACTGCGAAGAATTCAACTCGTTGAGCGAGGAAGTCATCATCGACATTGTGAAGGGAAAAGGGCCGACCGTGGTCAAACAGGAAAATCTGATTATCCACGGGATGAATGGCAAACCCATTACCGCACGGACCGAAAACCAGCAACTGCTGGTCAAGGCTTTTGAGGAAAACGACCTGGTCTTTGCGACGGGTCCTGCCGGATCGGGAAAAACCTTTGTGGCCATTGCCCTTGCCGTGAAAGCCCTGAAGAATAAGGAAGTGCGCAAGATTATCCTGAGCCGTCCGGCGGTGGAAGCGGGTGAGAAGCTGGGATTCCTGCCCGGAGAGATGAAAGACAAACTCGATCCGTACTTGCAACCGCTCTACGATGCCTTGCAAGATATGATTCCGGCTGTCAAGCTGAAGGAATATATGGAAAACAATGTCATCCAGATTGCCCCTTTGGCCTTTATGCGTGGGCGGACCCTCAATGATGCCGTCATTATCCTGGACGAAGCCCAGAACACAACCACCCATCAGATCAAGATGTTTCTGACACGTCTCGGCATGAATGCCAAGATGATCGTGACGGGTGATATGACACAGATCGATTTGCCGGCCTCGGTTACTTCCGGATTGAAGGAAGCGATGGGCGTGTTGAAGCATGTGCCGGGCATCGGACGGGTAGAATTCAACAAGAAAGATATTGTACGGCACAAGCTGGTACAGCGTATTGTGGAAGCTTACGACAAGTTTGACAAGAGTAAGCTTCGTGCCGCAAAAAAGGATACAAGTCATACAGAAAATAAAATAGATTAAGTTATGAAAACAGCTTTAGTAAAAACAGATTTTCACTTTCCGGGTCAGAAGAGTGTTTATCATGGTAAAGTACGTGATGTGTACAGTGTAGGAGACGATTTACTGGTCATGGTAGCTACCGACCGTATTTCGGCATTCGACGTGATTCTGCCTGAAGGTATTCCATTCAAAGGACAGATGTTAAGCCAGATTGCTGCCAAGTTCCTGGATGCAACAACGGATATTTGCCCGAACTGGAAGTTGGCTACTCCCGATCCGATGGTAACAGTTGGTGTACGTTGCGAAGGATTCCCGGTAGAAATGATTGTCCGTGGTTATTTGTGCGGAAGCGCCTGGCGTGCTTACAAGAGCGGTGTGCGTGAAATCTGCGGCGTAAAGCTTCCGGAAGGTATGCGTGAGAACCAGCGTTTCCCGGAACCGATCATTACTCCGACTACCAAAGCTGAAATCGGAGAGCACGATCAGGATATCTCGAAGGAAGAAATCCTGGCCCGTGGTTTGGCTACACCGGAAGAATATGCTTTGTTGGAAAAATATACTTTGGCTTTATTCAAGAGAGGTAGTGAAATCGCTGAAAAACGCGGCTTGATCCTGGTTGATACCAAATACGAATTCGGTAAGCACAACGGTGAAATCTATCTGATGGACGAAATTCATACACCGGACTCTTCTCGTTACTTCTACCTGGAAGGATACGAAGACCGCTTTGCCAAAGGCGAACCGCAGAAGCAGCTGTCAAAAGAATTCGTTCGTGAATGGTTGATGGATAACGGATTCCAGGGTAAGGCAGGACAGACAGTTCCGGAAATGACTCCTGAAATTGTAGAAGGCATCAGCAATCGTTACATTGAGTTGTATGAACACATCACCGGTGAAACTTTCGTGAAGGAAGATACCGATAACCTGGCTCAGCGTATCGAAAAGAATGTAACTGAATATTTGAACAAACGATAAGAAAATGACGATATGACGCAGTACGGTTCGGAAAAGATTTTACCCTACAATCAGGATGAACATAAAGGAGTACAGGTCAGACGTATGTTTGACGCGATCGCCGGAAAATATGATTTGCTGAACCATACATTGTCATTCGGTTTTGATAAAGGGTGGCGCAGAAAGGGGATTCGCTTTCTGCGCCCTTATTCACCGAAGCAGATCTTGGATATTGCGACGGGAACTGGGGATTTGGCTATTGCGATGCAGAAACAATTGCACGCAGAAACAATTATCGGTGCAGATATATCGGAAGGTATGATGGAAGTAGGACGGCAGAAAGTAAAAGAGGCCAACTTGCAGGACCATATCTCATTCGAATACCAGGATTGCACCGCATTGACATTTGCTGATAATACATTTGATGCAGTGACGGCTGCCTTCGGCGTACGGAACTTTGAGGATATAGAAAAAGGATTGCGGGAAATGTACCGGGTAACGAAACCCGGAGGACATCTGATGATTCTTGAACTTTCTACACCCGAATCATTTCCGATGAAGCAGCTTTATCAGCTTTATTCGAAAGTGGTCATTCCGACGGTTGGTCGGTTTGTTTCGAAGGAAAAGGCTGCATACGATTATTTACCAGCTTCTATTCAAGTAGTTCCGCAAGGTAAGGTAATGACTGATTTGTTAACCAGAGTCGGATACAAAGAGGCGAAAGCGCGTACTTTAACTTTCGGAATTTGTTCGTTGTATACAGGAACTAAATAATAATAGGCTAGTTATGCAGAAGTATGGTTTGATAGGATATCCGTTGGGACATTCTTTTTCCTGTAATTACTTTAACCAGAAGTTTGAATCAGAGAAGATCGATGCCCAATACCTTAATTTCGAAATCCCGACAATTAAGGACTTGAAAGAAGTATTGAAAGAGAACCCGGAACTGAACGGGTTGAATGTAACGATACCTTATAAGGAACAAGTTATACCGTATTTGGATGATCTGGACGAAGACGCCCGTCTGATTGGCGCCGTAAATGTGATCAAGTTTACGAAAGGCCTTTTTGGAAAGACCAAACTGGTGGGTTATAATTCGGATATTATCGGTTTCAAGCAGTCTATTGAGCCTCTATTGACCGAAAAACATTCAAAGGCTTTGATCTTGGGAACCGGTGGTGCTTCCAAAGCTGTTGTTCAAGGATTGAAACAACTGGGAGTAGGTTCTACGTTTGTTTCGCGTACGAAAAAGGAATATTGTATTACGTATGAAGAGATTACTCCGGAAATCATGCAACAGTATAAAGTAATCGTCAATACAACTCCATTAGGTATGTTCCCGAATGTAGATGCTTGCCCGAAGATCCCGTATGAATTACTGACACCAGACCATCTGTTGTACGATTTGCTTTATAATCCGGATGAGACCTTGTTTATGCGTAAAGGAAAAGAACAAGGTGCTGTCGTCAAGAACGGATTGGAGATGTTGCTGCTCCAGGCTTTTGCTGCATGGGAAATTTGGCAGCGTTAAGTCAGGGATTCTTTACCCAGGTGATGACGAAATCTTTCTCTACGCGGTACTGAAGAACAACGTGTTGAGTTGATTCACTACAGGTATCGAAGGCAATCAGTGTACCTTGCTCTGCGTAAGAGAAAGGCTGAATATGTAAATGCCGGCAGAAGTCCACTTCCTGCCGGTTTATTATTTTATATAAGGTCTCTTTCGCACACCAGCAGATAAGCAGATGTTCCGTTTCATGAGCCGGATCAATGAATAGTTCTTCTTCGGCATTGAGAAACCGGTTTCTGACTTTCCTGACGCGCTCTGACCGGTATTCGATATCAATTCCTGCCATTTGGGTGGCATCTGTCAGCATGATGGCAACAAAATCTTTGGTGTGCGAAATACTGATCTGCTTCTTTTCTGTTTCGGATAGGTAAGGAGCTCCATTCGGATGATGATGAATAATGGTTTCGTGTCCGAGCATTTCTTTCAACAACAAGCGGGTGGCTAACCATTCTTTCTGGCGTTGTTCCGCTTTAAGACGGCTGAACTCCGGCTGATACCATGCTTTATGTTGGAGAAGAGACCACATTTCTTCGGTCGTCTCTTCCATCTTCCAAATGCCAATGGGAGGTATAATTGATAAAACGGACATGTCTATTCTTTCCAATTAAAGGTTTCCATCAGATGCATAACATCCTGAATCAGATATTGGGTAACCGGAGCGATGGAATCGGCTTTCGGTTCAAAGGCATAATAAACGGCACCTCGGAAAAAATGATCGGTACTGTCTGTCAGATGGAATTGAATGGGAGAGATACAATCTCCTTTTAAGAGAAATAATGAACCATATACCTGTTTCTCCGGATTCTCAAAGACTTTTTCTTGAACGTCCTGGATACGCTGTTGTCTGTCGACCAGCTTATAACTGTCTTGCAGCGATTGCCCTATTTGTTTCCCTCGCAGATAACTGCAATAAATAGTAGCATGCAGTTCGGGATAGGCCAAATTGACCCATCCGTTCTTTGCTGCCAATACCGACGAATCCACTTTTGCTTCCTGCGAAATGTCAAACGAATAGGGCAAAGACGGAATAGATAACGGCATATATGTTGCTTTCTTCGGCTCAATACGAAAATAGCCTCTGGGTTTGGGACTATAATCTGTACAGCCAATCCCGATTGCTAATGTGAGAAACATTCCTGCTCGGAAGACTAAGCCATATTTTTTATTCCTCTTCTTTGTCATCATCCGAGGCATTAATCACATTGAATTTTACTTTCAGGATACGACGATTATCCATTTCCAATATTTGGAAACGATAATTCTTGTATTCAATAACTTCCCGCCGACGCGGAAAGTCTCCTTTGATTTCAAGCAATAATCCCGCCAAAGTCTCTACCTCTTCAGTGATCTTTTCGAACTCGGCCGGATCCGTATCAGTAGCCCGGAAGAAATCCGTAAGCTGGATTTTCGCTTCAAAGATATAACTGCCGTCGGCCAGTCGGATGTATTGCTTTTCATCTTCATCGTATTCATCCGAGATTTCACCGACAATTTCTTCCAGAATATCTTCCATCGTTACGATACCCGAAGTACCTCCGAACTCATCCACAACGATAGCCATGTGTATTTTGTTAGTCCGGAATTCTTCCAGCAGGTCGTCAATCTTTTTCGTCTCAGGCACAAAGTAAGCAGGTCTGATCAGACTTTGCCACCGGAAGGTTTCAGGCTTGTCCAAATAGGGCAGAAGATCTTTGATATACAAGATACCTTTGATATTATCTTCTGTACCGGAATAAACCGGAATACGTGAATATCCGCACTTGATAATCGTATCAATGACTTCCTTGAAATTAGCCTTGATATCGAGATCTTCCATATCCAGTCGGGAAGTCATGATCTCATCGGCTGTCTTGTTATAGAATTTGATGATTTCGGCCAGCATCTCTTTTTCTTCCGGAATAGCTTTGGAAGTTAATTCGAGAGCTTTGCTCAATTCATCTACCGAAATATCATATTTCTTTTTAGCCAATGTCTTGTTGATGGTAGAAGTAGAATGAACCAACAATGCTGCCAGAGGCTTACAAATCTTCTGAATGTTCAGCAGGGTAGGCGCTGCCTTATGGATGAAAGGCAAAGTGTTTTGTTTTGCGTATATTTTAGGCATGATCTCCCCAAACAACAACAAGAGGAATGTCAGGACGATTGTTTCCAACACAAATCCAAGCATGGGAACATTCGAAAAGTCCAGCCATTCGTTGATACCATATGTACATAACATGACGATGGCTACATTGACGAAATTATTGGCTATTAAGATTGTGGCCAATAGAAACTCGGAATTGTTGAGTAAATCCAGAATGACAGAATCAGAGGGATGATTCCCTTCTTTGATTCGGTTGATATCGTTGGGCTTTAAAGAGAAGAAAGCACTGCAGCTGAGACAGAAGCAGCAACAGAAACCGAAAGTGAAACCAAGG
>OLOD01002047.1_pt1 | contig 11133 bp, 11 predicted proteins | sample 1671921 | NCBI WGS metagenome assembly OLOD01 (sample SAMEA3136626, study PRJEB25190) | human gut metagenome | biome: human gut; feature: human-associated habitat; material: faeces | place: Austria | collected 2013
TCAGTTTTCTGAATTTTGAGACAACTTCAATGGTCAGCAGAAGAAAACCGGAAATTATTACAACTACTACAGAGGCTGTTTTTCAGGAAAATTGTACCGACAGGATATGGAAATGAGGTTTTTAAGGTGAAAAAAGGGAAAAAAGTTACGGCTGGATTGATATTTCTTATATTAATGACAGTATTAATGACAGCTCTCACAGGATGCAATAAGACAGATAAAATAACTGACACAACGAAAAATCCTGCTATAAAAATCGGAAGTGATAATTATCCTCCCTATAATTTTCTAAACGAGGATGGCATGCCGACGGGAATAGATGTTGATCTGGCGACGGAAGCATTTGGAAGAATGGGATATAAGATAGAGATCATTCCCATCAGCTGGGAACAGAAAAAGAAACTGTTAGAAAATGGAGAAATAGACTGTATTATGGGCTGTTTTTCCATGAAAGGACGACTGGATGATTATCAGTGGGCAGGTCCGTATATGATAAGCAGGCAGGTTGTTGCAGTCAATCCTGGCAGTGATATCTATAAATTAAGTGATCTGAAGGGAAAAAAACTTGCTGTCCAGTCAACAACAAAACCGGAAGAGATATTTCTGCATCGGACAGATGAAAGGATTCCTAAGCTGGGTAATCTGATCAGTCTGGAAAACAGGGAATTGATATATACTTTTTTAGGAAAAGGCTATGTTGATGCTCTGGGAGCCCATGAGGAATCTATTATCCAATATATGAAGGATTATAATATGGAACTGCGTATCCTGGATGAACCACTTATGACAGTGGGGCTCGGAGTTGCTTTTGCAAAGGATGACACCAGAGGTATTTGCCAGAAATTAGAACAGACATTAGCTGACATGAAAGAAGATGGAACAGCCGCCAAAATCATCGGGAAGTATCTTGATGATCCGGAGAAATATCTGGAGGTAGATAAAATTGGAGAAGAATAAACAGGAATGGATAAAAATGAAATTCTGGACTGTCAGTGCAGTCCTGGGTATGTGCCTGATCTGTTTTACAGTTCTGTATTTTTTCTATTTTAGTAAAGCCCGTGAGGAATCCCGGCTTTTGAATATAGTAAATTATGTGAAGGTACAATGTTCTGTGTATACACGTTATAATGAGGTATCAGAATGTAAATGCCTGATACGTGCGATTGACAGTGCAAGACAGGTTAGTGTTGTCATAGATGCAAAAACACAGGACGGAAAAGAATTTAACAATCAGCTTTTAGAAGAATGTACAGACCAGTTATGGCTGACAGGTGCTATAGTACTGGATGCAAATGGAAACACGGTAGGTGAATATAGTGAGAGCGGGAGTAGGGATAGAAGCCGTTTTGCAAAAATACAGGAACATGTTAATAAAGAAACCATACTGGATATTGCAGACCATGAGGAAAAGGTGTATTCCCAGCAGATCAGCTGTGATGATGGAGGGCATATAGATGTAGCTGCCTGTGCCAGGAGAGATGAACCTGGTATTGTAATTACTTATTATTACACATCTGCTGAGTTTTTACAAAATTATAAGCTGACCATACAGAGCCTGTTAAATGGATATCAGACCTTTAGTGACGGAACGATCATGATCGTGGATAATGGTGTGGTCATTGCTTCCAACGATACCAGCCTTATCGGTCAGGATGCGAAAAAACAGGAGGTGATCCAGGCTTTAAAGAAAAATGCAGACAGCAGACATTTAATGCATTTAAATGTGGCTGACGATTCCTATTATGGACTGATGATGAAACAAAGGGATTATTACATTTATGCATATATTCCGGAGCGTACCGTATTTCATACGTTGCCCCAAAATGTGATAATGGTCATGTTTATTTATATGGTGGTGGTGACACTGGTATGGCTGCTTCTTAAAAAATCCAGGGAGAACAGCATTAAAATAGAAAAGGAAAGAGAACAGGAGTATCAGAGAAAACTTCTGGAAGCAGCTGAAAAGGCAGAGGCGGCCAATCGGGCGAAGACAGAATTTCTCCAGAGGATGAGTCATGATATCCGTACACCGATTAATGGGATCTGCGGAATGGTCGATGTGGGGGATCATTACAGCAATGATCTGCAGAAACAGGCAGATTGCAGGAAAAAGATCCGTGAAGCCTCAAATATTCTTTTAGAGCTGATCAATGAAGTCCTTGATATGAGCAAGCTGGAATCAGGGGAAATTTTGCTGGAAGAAAAGCCTTTTGATGTTTATAAGACAATAAATGATGTAATGGACTTGGTTAGCAGACAGGCAGATGAAAGGGGAATAAAGGTTGAACAGACAATAGAGATTAAGAACCGGAAATTACTGGGAAGCTCCCTTTATCTGAAACGTATGCTAATGAATATCCTGAGTAATGCTGTGAAATACAATAAGGATTATGGAAACATAGATCTAAGCTGCAAAGAAATCCCGTCACACAGTACAGAAAGTACAATGCTGGAATTTACATGCCGGGATACAGGTATTGGCATGAGCAGCGGATTTAAAGAGCATGTTTTTGAATCCTTTGCCAGGGAGCAAAAGGGCGGAGCTTCTAAATTTGGGGGAACAGGTTTAGGGATGACCATCACCAAGAACCTGGCAGAAAAAATGGGCGGAACGATCACCTTTGAAAGCGAGAGGGACAAAGGTACGACCTTTGTGCTCCGGATCCCATTTAAAATAGACCTGGATGCGGATAAACATAAAGAACAGAAGAATGTATCGGAAAGATCCATAAAGGATCTGAATATCCTTCTGGTAGAAGATAATGAGCTGAATATGGAAATTGCTGAATTTGCGATTCAGAATGAAGGTGCTGAGGTGACCAAAGCATGGAATGGACAGGAAGCTGTTGAGATATTCGAAAAAAGCAGATCTGGTGAATTTGATGTCATTCTTATGGACATTATGATGCCGGTCATGAATGGTTATAAAGCCACAAAGATGATCAGGTCTCTGGACAGAGCGGATGCAAAGGAGATACCGATTATTGCAATGACAGCAAATGCTTTTGCGGAGGACAGAATAAGAGTAAAAGAAGCAGGAATGAATGAACATGTTGCTAAGCCTGTTGATGTGGAATTACTGATAAAAGTAATTCATAAACTAGTGGAGTGAAATGGCCGCCAGTTGCAGAAAAAGCAGTCATTGCCTCTTTGGCAGTGTTTTTATTTTGAAATAAACTTGGATTATTAATAGTACATGAGAAAACAAGGAGGATTTTTTACAGAAAAAGAAATCCGCAGGGAAAATGGTTTTATATACAGTCAGACCTTTCCTATCTCATCGTTGGAAAGAAAAAATATATCTATGTGACCTATCAGGATGTCAGTGCCTTGCAGAAGAATGAAGAATTGTCAAACGCACTTCATTATAGCCAGAAACGGGATGAGGAGCTTACAAAAGCATTGAAGGCACTTGGAATGGTATTTACCAATATATTTTTAGTTCATCTGGAAGATCAGAAAGTAGAATGGTTAAAAATCCAGGCGGATAAGGAAAATGTCCTGAAACAATGCCAGAATGTCTGTGAGATAAGGAAACTGATCCATGATAATTATATGCTGCCGGAATGCCAGAATGACTATCTTGAATTTACAGATCTTGATACGATCAGTGAACGGTTTGAAAAACATAAGATTCTTCGGTATATTTATCGTAACATGGACAGACAGTGGATAGAAGTAAGTGCCATTGTTCAGAATCGTGATAAGGATGGCAGGGTGACAGATATTCTGTTTCTGACACATGATGTGACAGACCAGAGAGAAAGGGAACTGCAGCAGGAAGATGCCCTTCGGCTTGCTCTCGCCTCTGCTGAACATGCAAATAAGGCAAAACAGCATTTTTAAATAATATGTCACATGATATCCGGACTCCTATGAATGCGATCATTGGGTTTCACAGCCCTTGCAGCAGCACATATGGATCAGCCGGATCTGGTAAAGGATTATCTGACAAAAATCGGAACATCGAGCCAGCATCTTTTAAGTCTGATCAATGATGTTCTGGACATGAGCCGTATTGAAAGCGGTGTTGTCAAGATAGAAGAAAAGGAAGTCTGCATCCCGGATATCCTCCACGATCTAAAAACGATTATACAAGGAAATATTCAGGCAAAACAGCAGGATCTTTATATTGACACACAAGATGTTGTCCATGAGAATGTTATCTAAAGCAGGTATGAATGCACACATAACGAAACCAATTGATATAAAAATTATACTTGCTGTTTTAGATCAGGTGCTTGGAACTTCATAAAACCCTCACAGATAAAGGAAAAAATCATGAATAGCTTCTGATTTTATCCCAGTAACCACAGTCAGAACCCAGAGAAAGAACCGATTCATATTTGTGACCTCAGGGCAAAGGTTTGATGGGAGTTTTATAAGATTTAGGAAGTGTCTTGCGAAAAAAAGGAGATTTTTCAATGAAAATGCACATTATTGGTACCGGAACAGCAACGGTAAGTAAATATATTAATACATCCTGTGTCTTTGAGGAAGATAATCAGCTATTCCTTGTAGATGGAACAGGAGGTAGTGATATCTTGCGGGCATTTGATATTATGAATCTTGACTGGAAACATCTGCATCATGCCTTTCTTTCCCATGAACATACGGATCATTTTTTAGGGATGATTTGGGTAATCCGCACGATTGCGGAATTATTAGAACTTGAGGAGTATGAAGGGGATTTTTATCTTTATGGAAATGATGAAGTCTTGGGGAAGGCATTGCAGGTATGCCGCATGATTCTTAAGAAGCGCAGTCAGTTTTTTTTGGAGACAAGAATCAAGTTTGTTGTGGTAAAAGATCATGAAAAGAGGCATATTTTAAATTATGATTTTACATTTTTTAATATTGGTTCTACGAAAGCAAAACAATATGGCTTTCTGATGGAATATGATAATGGGAAGAAGCTGGTATTTGCCGGAGATGAACCGTTAAAGGAAAATGGTAAAAAATATAGCAAAGAGGTAGATTGGCTATTATCAGAAGCATTTTGTTTATTTAATGAAGAACCGAAATTTCATGCATATCAATATCAGCATCAGACAGTGAAAGAAGCAAGTATGATTGCACAAGATTTAAAAGTAAAGAATCTGCTGATCTGGCATACAGAAGATCAGACAGGGATAAAGCGAAAAGAACGATATAGCGCAGAAGCAAAACAATTTTATGAGGGAAATGTGTGGGTTCCTGAGGATGGAGAAGTTTTTGATATCTGATAAAATATTTATATTATCTACTGAAGCATGCAAACAATTTTTTCTCCCAATATTACGATGAGTTATTCCCAGTAATTACAAAGAAATTATAATATAATGAACTTAAAGTATGTTTGAAAAATCAAAAGGCAATTTGCATACTTTTCCATTCGCTTTTAAACATCATTTAAGATATTTTTATAGAAAGAAGTTGATTTCTTGGAGAAGGAAAAAATGAAAACGATAGCTTTAATTGGTACTTTTGATACAAAGGGAGAAGAGTATCTCTATGTAAAAAATAAAATAGAGGATTTGGGAATACGAACGTTAACGATTCATGCCGGTATTTTTGAGGCTACTTTTTCACCGGATATTGATCATGATTCAGTCGCTGTTTTAGGAGAGGGAAGTATTGTAGAATTACAGGAGAAAAAAGACCGGGGACATGCTATGGAAGTGATGGCTAAGGGACTTTGTACATTAATTCCAAAGTTATATGAAGAAAGGCTGTTTGATGCGGTTCTTGCGTTAGGCGGCACAGGCGGAACTTCTCTTGTGACTCCCTGCATGAGATTATTGCCTCTAGGCGTTCCTAAAATTATGGTATCTACGATGGCATCCGGGGATGTATCAAGATATGTGGGGACAAGTGATATTTTAATGATGCCTTCTATTGTCGATGTTGCGGGAATTAACCGTATTTCTTCTCAGGTATTAACACATGCTGTTCATGCGATTGTTGGTATGGTGGAACATGAGAATACGGATATTCCAGTAAAAAAGCCACTGATAGCAGCTACGATGTATGGGGTAACGACTCCATGTGTTATGAGAGCAAAAGAATATCTGGAGCAGGAAGGCTACGAAGTGATTATTTTTCATGCTTCTGGAACTGGTGGTAAGATGATGGAGTCTTTAATCAACAGTGGAATTGTGGATGGTGTATTAGATCTGACAACAACAGAATGGATCGATGAAATTGCCGGAGGTATTATGGCCGCTGGTCCAGAACGCTTAGATGCAGCGGCGTTGAATGGGATTCCTCAGGTGGTATCCGTAGGTGCTGCTGACATGATTACATTTGGAGAAAGAAGCAGTCTCCCGGAAAAATATAAGAATAGAGTTGTCTATATGCATAATCCGGCTATTACGGTTGTAAAAAGTAATATAGAGGAAAATATTGCATTTGGTATTAAAGTTGGTGAAAAACTGAATCAGTGTAAGAGTAACGCAGCATTATTACTTCCGATTCGAGGAATTTCAATGAATGATAAGGCAGGCAGTAAATATTATGGTCCAAAGGAAGATCAGGCATTATTTATTACATTAAAGAAAGTGATAAACAATCCTCTTGTTGAGATAATTGATGTGGATGCACATATTAATGAGGAAGCATTTGCAATATCTGCCGCTAAGAAGTTAATTGCACTGATGGAAATGAAGAAAAAGTGAAATGAGAATATGAAAGAGGATTCACTATCCAATAGTGGCGCTGGCATTATATAATTTGGAGGAAAGTAATTTGAATATACAAATTTTTGGCACGAAGAAGTGCAATGACACAAAGAAAGCTGAAAGATTTTTCAAAGAACGTGGTATTAAGTATCAGTTTGTTGATATGAAGGACAAAGGAATGAGCAAAGGTGAATTTAATTCTGTTGCCCAGGTAAATGGTGGATTGGAAAATATGGTTAACTGGGAGGGGAAAGATAAGGATTTGCTTGCACTCATTAAATATATTGCAGACGAAGATAAACTTAGAAAGATACTTGATAATCCCCAGGTAATTAAAACACCGGTGGTTCGAAATGGAAAACAATCTACGCTTGGATATCATCCTGATATCTGGAAAACATGGAAATAAGAATTAAAATCAATCGTAAATTTTTATGATTGATTTTTTGTACATTTGTATGCAGAGAGTTTGGTAAAACCAGATTTTGAAGTGTCAGAAAATACTATAAAAATTGTGTTGCCGGTATTTGAAACCAATGCTAATTTAACCGAAGATGAAAAAGTAATTTACAAAATCTTAAGTAAAATAATGCTAAAACCGATAAGTGAAATTGCACCATATGTCCCATTTGGTAAATCGAAAACAATACAGTTATTGAAAACGATGGGAAAAAAGAAAAGCCTTGACAAATAAACGACTGTTTACTATTATTAAAAGTAAACAGTCGTTTATTTTTTGGAGGAAATGTACATGGGTAATAGGAAAGAGGAAATATTAATTGTGGCACTGCATCTGTTCGCCAGAGATGGTTATGAGGCTGTCTCAGTCAGTCAGATAGCAGGAGAGCTTGACATGACAAAAGGGGCATTATACCGACACTACAAAAGTAAGAGAGATATTTTTGACAGTATTGTTAAGCGCATGGAGCAACAGGATGGCGAACAGGCATCAGATTATGATATGCCGGAAGATGAAAAAGAGAGTATGCCTGAAGAGTATGAGGATGTATCATTGGATGATTTTGTAGAATACAGCAAGTCTATGTTTGAATACTGGACAGAGGATGATTTTGCATCATCATTTCGGAAGATGCTGACAATAGAGCAGTTTCGCAGTGAAGAGATGCAGAATTTGTATCAGCAATATCTCGTATCTGGACCGGCAGAATACGTGAAGGAGCTGTTCAAAAATATGAAAATGAATCATCCAGAAGAGAATGCAGTTAAATTTTATGCAAATATGTTTTTCTATTATAGCCTGTATGATGGAGAAGCAAATAAGACGAAAGCAAAAAGTCAGTTTGAACAGATGCTGGATAGAATTGTAGAAGAAATGAAAAAATATGAGTTATGACCTGATTGATGGAGCAGGCAGAAAGGAAAAAAATGAGAAAAGCAATCGTATATGCATCTATACATCATGGAAATACAGAAAAATTAGTAAAAAGCATAGCAGAAGAGTGTCAGGTCGACTTAATTGATGCTGTAAAACAGTCAGATGCAGATCTGGGTAGTTATGATATGATTGGGTTTGCATCAGGGATCTATTTTTCAAAATTTCATCAGTCAATGTTAAAATTTGCAGAGAAGAATCTACCGGACGACAAAAAGATATTTCTGATTTGTACTTATGGTGGAAGTGCGAATTACAGATCTATAGAGCAGATTTTAAATAAGAAACATTCTAAAGTGATAGGAAAATTCGGATGTAAGGGCTATGATACATTTGGTCCATTTAAACTAGTTGGTGGAATTGCAAAAGGGCATCCGGATGAAGAAGATATAAAGAATGCAGTTGAGTTTGTAAAAGGATTATAAATAGTTAAGCAAAGAAGAAAAACCGGGGAATAGTCCTCGGTTTTTCTGACATTTTGAGTTGATTGTTTGTATTCATTTGGATTTTAGAATAAAAATTATTTGTTATGGTTCAGTAGCGTTTTGATGTCTTCTTCTGGTGTGGTAATAGGTGAAATGCCATAATTTTCTACCAGAAAGTTCAGAATATTAGGAGACAAAAACGCTGGAAGAGAAGGACCAAGACGAATGTTTTTGATACCCAGATGTAAAAGTGTTAACAGGATGCAGACTGCTTTTTGTTCATACCAGGAGAGAACGAAGGAAAGCGGAAGCTCATTTACAGAACATCCAAATGCATCTGCAAGTGCCACAGCAACCTGGATCGCACCATAAGCATCATTACACTGACCCATATCCATCAGTCGTGGCAGACCACCGATTTCTCCCAGATCGAGATCATTGAAACGGAATTTTCCACATGCCAGGGTGAGGACGATACTGTCGGAAGGTGTCTGCTTTACAAATTCTGTGTAATAGTTTCGGCCTGGTTTAGCACCATCACAGCCGGCAACCAGGAAGAAATGGCGGATTGCACCTGATTTTACGGCATCTACTACAGTATTTGCATGAGATAGGATAGCTGCATGACCAAATCCGGTTGTCACTTTTGTTCCGCCGTTGATACCAGAAAATATCTGATTTTCTTTGTAACCACCCAGTTCCAGAGCTTTTTCAATAACTGGCGTGAAATCTTTTTTCTCATCGACATGAACAGCTCCTGGGAAAGCAACTACTTCTGTTGTAAATACTCTGTCAGCATAACTACTTTTTGGCGGCATCAAACAGTTGGTAGTGTAAAGAATCGGAGCCGGAAGATGATCAAACTCTTTCTGCTGATTCTGCCATGCAGTTCCAAAATTTCCTTTTAGGTGTGAGAATTTTTTTAAGAATGGATAGGCATGGGCAGGGAGCATTTCACCATGAGTATAGATGTTGATTCCTGTTCCTTCTGTCTGTTCAAGCAAAAGCTGCAGGTCTTTCAGATCATGTCCGGTTACGACAATAAAAGGACCCTTTTCTACTGTGAGTGTAACATCAGTTGGCTCTGGTGTTCCATAGGTTTCTGTATTTGCCTTATCAAGAAGTGCCATACACTTCAGATTGATTTCTCCTACTTTCAATACAGTAGGAAGCAGTCTTTCCGCACTTTCTTCATAACCAATCTTAAATAATGCTTCGCGGAAGAACTGATTTACTTCAGTATCTTCATAATTTAGAACATTTGCATGATAGGCATAAGCTGCCATTCCGCGAATCCCGAAAAGAATAAGAGATTTCAAAGAACGGATATCTTCATCGTCATTCCAAAGTTTTTGCATATCGTATTCCTCTGTTCTGCCACAAGGAGCCTGACAGTTGCTGCAGTTAGGAACCAGTCTTTCTTTTTCGGTTCTGACTTTTTGTATCATATTTTCGATGGCTGTATTATCAAAACTTACATTTGTAACGGTAGTAAACAATCCTTCTATGATGATACGCCAGGTATTTTGGGATATCATTGTTGTGTCATCCATAGATCTTGCAAGACCGATCAAAGCACCTGTCAGTTCATCCTGTAATTTTGCTGTATCTGCCTTTTTTCCACAGACACCGGCATTTCCTGTACAGCCGGCACAACTTACGGTCTGCTCGCACTGGTAACAAAACATTTTTTTATTCATTCTCGTATTCTCCTTTTACTCTATAATCTTTCTTATCATTTTTACCCTTCATTAATAGCATGTAACTTTTGTTTCTGTTAGAAGTATAATATGATAAATATAACTTGTATGTTTGATTTCCAACAGAAGAAAAGATTTTAAAAAAATATTTGCCTATTCTAAGAAACAGTCCATTTTACGATGGAAGTGTAGAATTCACACTTTATTTACACCTTTGGAAGACCGGATCAGTAGTCAAGACATATGGAAACTGTAAGAGATATGGTTTGAAAATTAGAAATTGATGAATGATGGTATAATTTCAAAATTTGAAAACAGGTACTGGAAGTTCATATTCTATTTTGGCGTCAAATTATCAATATAAATCAAAAAAATAAACACACAACTTATTAGGCGACATAAGGTATAGATTTAAAATTCAAAAGTGTATTTTGAATCTTTAGGTGATTTTTCTATTAAATTAATCGGTCCAGAAAACAGATATTATATATCGGCTAAAAAATAGTGTGATAGATAAAACAGATGGTGTTTTTGCCGATGGTGTGATATACTACTAGTAGATTAGTACATTTTGGATTTGATTTATGACGGAGGATGGTAGATGAAATACCTTTTAGTCGCTGAAATAGCAAAAAAATGGAATATGTCAGAACGCAGTGTTAGAAATTACTGTGCCCAGGGTCGTGTGAAGGGTGCGTGTCTTATCGGTAAGACTTGGAACATTCCAGAAAATGCGGAGAAACCAGAGCGTATCAATAAGAGGAAAGAAGAACCTATTACTCTGGTGGATATTCTGAAAGAGCAGAAGGCAAGTAAATACTCTGGTGGTATTTATCATAAAACACAGATTGATTTGACATATAACTCTAACCATATGGAAGGAAGCCGCCTGACCCACGAACAAACCAGATATATCTTTGAAACCAATACTATTGGCGTAGAAAAAGAAGTGCTGA
>OLOD01002050.1_pt1 | contig 11101 bp, 7 predicted proteins | sample 1671921 | NCBI WGS metagenome assembly OLOD01 (sample SAMEA3136626, study PRJEB25190) | human gut metagenome | biome: human gut; feature: human-associated habitat; material: faeces | place: Austria | collected 2013
CTGTCCGCCGGCCAGCTCACCATCAGGATAATCCTCAGGAACAGTTATACCTGAGATTGCTGTATTCTTTCCGATCCTTACATTATCCGGGATCACGCTGCGTTCACCAACCGTAGCAATTCCAAATGCATAAACTGCAGGTTTCAGCACATTCGGTGCTTCCTCACCACATCCCAGTACAACATTGTTTCCAATAGTAACATCCTCGGCAATAATAGCCTTATCCATCTGTACGCCCTCACCAATGGTAGAATTGCGCATGATAATGGAATCACGGATCACGCTGCCTTTTCCGATCACAACATTTGGTCCGATCACAGAATTATGTATTTCCCCGTAAATTTCTGCACCCTCACCGATCAGACATCTGTCTGTAACCGCATCTGCCGAAATATACTGAGGCGGGATAATATCTCCCTTTGTGTAAATCTTCCAGAATTCTTCATAGAGATTAAATTCCGGAATAATATCGATCAGTTCCATATTGGCCTCCCAATAAGAACCCAGTGTTCCTACATCCTTCCAGTATCCATTGTATTCGTAGGCGAAAAGTCTTTCACCTTTCTCCTTGCAGTATGGAAGAACATGTTTGCCAAAATCACAGCTGTTCTGATCCTTCAGAGACATCAGTGCTTCCTTTAAAGCAGGCCAGCTGAAAATATAAATTCCCATGGACGCCAGATTGCTGCTTGGATGCTCCGGTTTCTCCTCAAACTCCGTAATGCGTCCTATGTCATCTGTTACCATGATACCAAAACGGCTTGCTTCCTCAATAGGTACCGGCATACAGGCAATCGTCACATCCGCTTTATTCGCTTTATGGAAATCAAGCATTACTTCATAATCCATCTTATAGATATGATCACCGGATAAGATCAGGACATAATCCGGATTATACTGTTCCATGTAATCCATATTCTGGAAGATTGCATTGGCTGTTCCTGTGTACCACTCACTGCTGGTACTCTTCTCGTAAGGCGGCAGTACTGTTACACCACCTTCGTTTCTGTCAAGATCCCATGGAATACCAATTCCGATGTGTGTATTAAGTCGCAATGGCTGATACTGTGTCAATACACCTACTGTATCGATGCCTGAATTAATACAGTTACTTAAAGGAAAATCTATGATACGATATTTCCCGCCAAAAGCAACTGCAGGTTTCGCTACTTTTTCTGTCAGTACACCCAGTCTGCTGCCCTGACCGCCGGCCAGAAGCATAGCTATCATTTCTTTCTTAATCATGCAATCACCTCTTGTTGTAGTTATGGTAACTATTCGTCAGTCTGCTGTTTCGCGAGGCACTGAACAGTTACAGGTTATGATTATTTAATTATAACACACTTTTATCTGTTAGTGAACATTATTTACAATTTTTGTTTCTCATTTTTTGTTTTTTTATGATTTTTGCACACGTTTTTTATTGATTCTGTATTTCCACCGATATATTATTAGGCATTTTTTATATATCCAATGTCGTTTTTTGTGATTTTTTATCAACCAAAAGAAGTCCTTTTCATTTTAAGGCACAGGGAGTATAATAAACAGACAAATAAAACAGTTCCAGTAACTATGCGAATATGTTACAGTTACCGGATTTATAAAGATTTGTAAATAATTAATCAAGGAGAACATACTATGTATCAGATAGATTTTCACAAACCACTTCATATACATTTTATCGGTATCGGCGGCATCAGCATGAGCGGACTGGCCGAGATTCTTCTCGGCGAGGATTTTGTCATTTCCGGTTCCGATTCCAAATCCAGTCCTCTTACGCAGGCACTGGAGAAAAAGGGAGCTACCATCTATTACGGACAGCGTGCCACAAACATTACCGATGACGTAGATGTTGTGGTATATACCGCAGCTATCCATCCTGACAACCCGGAATTTGCCTGTGCAAAGGAAAAAGGACTTCCAATGCTCACACGTGCAGAGCTTCTCGGGCAGATCATGAGGAATTATGATACTCCTGTTGCCATTTCCGGAACTCATGGAAAAACAACCACAACATCTATGATATCTCACATTCTTCTTGCAGGAGACTGTGACCCGACCATCAGTGTGGGAGGTATTCTTCCTGCTATCGGCGGAAACATCCGCGTAGGCAATTCTGAGACTTTTGTCACAGAAGCCTGCGAATACACAAACAGCTTTCTGAGCTTTTTCCCGAAGATCAGTATTATCCTGAATATGGATGCAGACCATCTGGATTTCTTTAAGGATATTGACGATATCCGTCATTCCTTCCGCCGCTTTGCAGAGCTTCTTCCTGCTGACGGTACACTGATCATCAATGCAGATACTCCGAAATATGAAGATATCATCCGGGCTCTTCCATGTAATGTGATCACTTATGGTCTGGAACATGATGCAGATTATCAGGCAGCAGATATCACTTATGACAAATATGGACATGCTTCCTTCTCCGTTCTGCGCAATGGCGTTAAGGTTGGCAGCTATTATCTGAAAGTGCCGGGCATCCACAATGTTTCCAATGCACTGGCAGCAATTGCCCTCGGTCATCTTCTTGGTCTTTCCGAAGAAGTGATCATCAAGGGACTTGGAAGTTTCACAGGAACAGACCGCCGTTTCCAGTATAAAGGAGAAGTTGCAGGGGTTACGATCGTAGACGATTATGCACATCATCCTACAGAAATTGAAGCAACTCTTCATGCCGCACACAATTATCCCCATAAGAAATTATGGTGTGTATTCCAGCCACATACATATACCCGTACCAAAGCTCTGCTTCCGGAGTTTGCCAAAGCACTCAGTCTGGCAGATCATGTGGTAGTTGCAGATATTTATGCAGCAAGAGAAACCGATACTCTTGGAATTTCTTCAGAGGATCTGCAGAAGCGTATCCAGGAACTTGGAACGCCATGCGAATATTTCCCGACCTTTGATGAGATTGAGAATTATCTTCTCGCAAACTGCCAGGAGGGAGATCTGCTCATCACCATGGGAGCCGGAGATGTTGTAAATATCGGGGAACATCTGCTGGGCAAATAATATTTCTCACGGATAACTTCCTATTATAACAGACAGTTGTCAGACAGTTATTTGCAATCCGCTGCCAGACATAGATATCAGCAATTTACACAGGACAATTCGGAAAATAATTTTTCAGAATTGTCCTGTTTTTTACAACCGCCCAACTTATAGCACTTATAGCAACAGAAGATACTGAACACTTGTGTCTCTGTCGACAATTTCCATTAAAAAGTTATAAACATTTTATCCCCCTCAGTTCTTCCTTTATTTATAACAGTTCAGATCACTTATCCACATTTTCCACATCGTTATACACATTTTCATCTGCCTGCATATGTGGATGTATATGTGCATAAATCACTTAACATAATTCGACATTATTCGTCCCCGTAATACTCCGTTTTTCCCTGAAATTCAACATTTTTCAGGTTTGCAATAATATATACCATATTTCACCTTTCCACATTATCCACATTATCCACATTCAAATGTGGATGAAATCTTCGACAAAAATCCCCTATTCTCTTTTAAAAAATGTTGTGCTATAATTCATAGATATCAAGTCAGAGGAAAAATGTCTTTTTTACTCTGACATCTTATTATTATGAGAATTGTGGGAGCTGCTTTGCAGCGGAGCAATTCGTGGATATCAGGTTAGGGGCAAAATACCTTTTGACCCTAACATCTTATTATTATGAAAGAGAGTGGAAATTCATGGCTATGATCACTTTACAGAATTCCCGCAATGCGGAAGTAACTGTATTAACCAACAATTTCATAGACAACTATATGCCTGGGGCCAATGGAGAATTTGTAAAAGTATATATCTATCTTCTGAGGCTTCTTTCTGACACCTCTGTACCCTTCAGTCTGGAGCAGATGGCTGATCATTTCTTCTGTACAGAACGTGACATTATCCGCGCTCTGAAATACTGGGAGAAAGAGAAACTCCTTACTTTAACCTACAGAAATAACGAAGATATAGCAGATATCATATTGAATGTACCACCTGTAAAATCTGCTGCTTCCAACACACCTGTTTCGGCAGCCCCTGTTACAAAAACAGAAACCCAGACTTCTTCTGCGCCGGCACAGCCTGTGAAGCAGACCACCAGATCAGCCACTGCACTGTCTCCTGATCGTGTAAAAGAATTAAAGCAAAATGATGAGATCGTACAGCTCCTCTATATCGCAGAACAGTATCTCGGCAAAACGCTCACTCCTACCGAGATGAAAAAGATCCTGTTTTTCTATGATGAGCTGAAATTCTCGCCTGATCTGATCGAGTACCTGATCGAATACAGTGTCAGCCGCGGGCATAAGAGTATGCGTTACATAGAAACCGTTGCTCTTGCCTGGGCAGATGAGGGAATCACCACTGTCACCATGGCAAAAGAGGCAAATTCCCGTTATGCCAAAGAATACTTTACTATTTTTAAATCAATGGGAATCAGCGGACGAAATCCGGTAGATACAGAGATTTCTCTTATGAACACCTGGCTGAATGATTATGGTTTTACCATGGATATCATCCAGGAAGCCTGCAGCCGTACAGTTCTCTCTACCGGACAGCCAAGTTTCCAGTATGCAGATAAAATCCTTTCCGGATGGAAAGATAAAAATGTCCGTACACTTGCAGATGTCCGGCTCCTCGATGCTCAGCATCAGCGCCAGAAGCTGGAAAAGAATACCCAGCGAAAAGCAGCTTCCAAACCGGCTGCATCAAACCGGTTTAACAATTTCCATCAGCGACAGTACGACTTTAACGAATATGAAAAGAAATTACTGAATCAGTAACGGCAGTGACATAATCGTCTGAAAGTCACTGAATAGCTACAAAAAAACAAACGAAAGGGTGTGAAGTCATGCCTTTACAGAATTATCAGTATGATACGATCATGCGGGAATACAGCAAGACCCAGTCTCAGAACAGACGTATTCTGGAGGAGCGTACTCAGGAGATTTATAAAAAAATCCCGCGCATCCACGAAATAGATGAAGAGGTTGCCACCTTAAGCGCCAAAAAAGCAAGAGCACTCTTAAGCGGAGAATCATCAGGTCTTGAGGACCTTAAAGCTGCAATCTCTCTTCTGTCCCAGGAGCGCAATGCCCTGCTGGTATGTAACTCATATCCGGAGGATTATCTGGAACTTCCATATAAGTGTCCGGTCTGTCAGGATACCGGTTACGTCGGAAGCCAAAAATGCACCTGTTTTAAGAAAGCAGAGATAGAACTGCTCTATACGCAGTCCAATTTAAAAGAAATTCTCAAAAAAGAAAACTTTGACCACTTTTCTTTTGATTATTATTCTGATACAATGAAGAACGAAGCTACCGGACTGACAGAAAGAGAGACGGCCCGGAGAGCTTATGATATTGCCAGAGGTTTTGTGAGAAATTTTGACAGTTCCTTTGAGAATCTGTTTCTTTACGGTGATACCGGTGTGGGTAAGACTTTTCTTTCTCACTGTATTGCTCATGATCTTCTGGAATCAGCACATTGCGTTATGTACTTTTCCGCATTTGATCTGTTTGAACTGCTGGCAGACTCCAAATTCTCCAGAGATAAAACAGAAGGACAGGAATTTGTATTTGACAGCGATCTGCTGATCATCGACGACCTGGGAACTGAACTTACAAACAGCTTTGTCTCTTCCCAGTTGTTTTTGTGCATAAATGAACGCATCATGCGCAGGAAGTCTACGATCATATCAACAAATCTGAAACTGGAAAATTTCTCGGATACTTATTCCGAACGAACCTTTTCGAGAATCGCCAGCAACTACCGTATGGTGAAGCTGGAAGGAAAGGATATCCGTATACAGAAAATTTTTTTAGGAGGAAAATAAAACATGGCACAGGCAACAACTAAAGATTTAACTACACTTCCGGTGGGCAGACTTGGTCTGATCCCTCTGATCAGCTGTAAGGATCTGGGTGAAAAAGTAAATGAATGGCTGATACAGTGGCGTAAAGAGCGCAGCCACGAAGAGCTTGATTCTTTTGCATTTGAGGGTTATCAGAGAGATTCCTATCTGATACCGGTCCAGACAGCACGTTTCGGTTCCGGTGAGGCGAAATGTACGATCATGGAATCTGTACGTGGTGACGATATCTATCTGATGGTTGATGTATGTAACTACAGTCTTACCTACAGCATCGGACCATACGAGAATCTTATGTCTCCTGATGACCATTTTCAGGATCTGAAACGTGTGATCGGTGCAATCGGCGGCAAAGCCCGCAGAGTAAACGTGATCATGCCTTATCTGTACGAAAGCCGCCAGAATATCCGCAGCGGCAGAGAATCCCTGGACTGTGCAACAGCACTTCAGGAGCTTGTAAGTATGGGTGTGGAAAACATCATCACTTTTGACGCACATGACGCGCGCGTGCAGAATGCAACACCTCTGCATGGATTTGAGACTGTACAGCCATCCTATCAGTTTATCAAAGCTCTTCTCAACCATGAGAAAGGACTTCACATCGACAACGATCATTTCATGATCATCAGCCCTGATGAGGGAAGCATGAACCGCGCAATCTATCTTGCCAATATCCTTGGTGTTGATATGGGTATGTATTACAAACGTCTGGATTACTCCAAGAGAATCAACGGACGTCACCCGATCGCAGCTTACGAATTCCTCGGTCCAAACCTTAAGGGCAAAGATATGATCCTGATCGATGATATGATTTCTTCCGGTGATACAGTTCTTAAGATTTCTTCTCTCCTCAAGGAAAGAGGAGCAGGCAGAATTTATATCTGCTCTACTTTCGGACTGTTTACAAACGGACTCGAGAAATTTGATGAGGCTCATAAGGCAGGAGTGTTTGACAAACTGCTCACTACAAACCTGATCTATCAGTCTCCTGAGCTTCTTGCAAAAGATTACTATATCTCCTGTGATATGAGTAAATATATCGCCCTGATCATTGATACTCTTAATCATGATCAGTCTGTAAGCTATCTGCTCAACCCGGTTGACAGGATCAACCGCTGCGTAAGCAATTACATGGCTCAGTATGATGAGAAATAAATAACTTCTGTAAAATTTATAAAAAGAGATTTCATGTTCTGTTCCGGCTATTTCATCCGAAATTCCTGCAGTACATGAAATCTCTCTTTTTGTTATATATAATGCAATCCACTCTTCTATGCGACCCTACACTGAATAACTGCTTCACAGTCTGGTTAAAAATTCAGGAAATAATTTGCTTCCCATAAGGGATTCCCTCTCTGTCCAGAAGTTCCATCTCGCGTTTACTGCAGGTACTGATGATAACCTGCTTTTTCTCCTTATACATCCATCCAAGAACTGCCTCAAGATCTTCTTCCTCATACATCCCAAAGATATCATCCAGTATCACCGGCAGACTTTCTTCCTGACACAGAAGCTCTCCTGCAGCCATGCGCATGGCAAAATAAATCAGCTCCAGAGTGCCACGGCTGAGACATTCCAGTGCTTCCACTCCGTTCCCGGTAGTTACTGTCATGTGGGATGCCGCATCCATCTGTACGTCCTGATATTCACCATCTGTAATCTCACTCAAAATCTGAGAAGTACGTATCTGCAGCTTTCGTCCCACCTGAAGATGAATATTTCCTGACATTCTCTCTATGGTTTCCATCGCCATATTCAGAGCCTGTACCTCCCGCTCTTCCGATGTAAGCAGAAAAGAATTTTCTTCGTATTCCCGGTATTCTTCCTTAAGGTTACAAAGTTCTGTTTCTTTCTCATCATAGTCCTGTCTGAGATTTTCTTTACTGCATCTGAGTTTCTCCTGCCTGGATACCCAGCGTTTCTTCATCCGTATTCTCTTCTGAAATTCCCTTGCATACTTCAGCTGCTGTTTTCCACAAAATCCCACCAACGCAGCTGCAATAACCGCTACGATCAGACTTACCGAAACACTGTCCGCTATAATCGCAGTCAGAATCAATCCAAAGATGCCGGCAGCGGCCGATATCAGCATTCCCATTGCAAAGCTGTTTCTTTTTGCCTTTGCCTGTGCCATTCTCTCATCCAGAATAACCGCACCATTTTCATCTCCGGGATGCATCCGTAACGACTCCTCTTTCTCATTAATCTGATCCAGCTTTCCATTCAGATCATTCAGATCACTTATGATATCATCCATCCTGGTCAGAAGTTTCTGCCTCTCCTGTTCTGTCTCTTTCTGTTTTCTGTCTGCCTGGACCAGATAACCCTTTCTGGACATCTTGAGCATCTGCATGGCCCGTCCCAGATCCATGGAGCTGTCTGCAGTTCCCTGATAGCCGGTCATAAATTTTTGCAGCTCCCGAGCCAGATCCTGTTCTGTCGGACTCTTTAACTTCGCAGCAAAAACTGCATTATCGTAGATTGCTTCACTGATATCTCCGAGAAACATATTTTTAATATACGTATGTACTATCGCTCTTTCGCTTTCATTCTCTCCATACAGAACGTTAATTCCCGGAGAAAACTCTAAAGTTTTATCATGGATTTCTCCAGAGTTTTTAATATTTAACTGTCTGATAATCATATTCTGTCTGTCACCTGCTTGTTTCCAGTAAAGCCTGAAGACCATAATATAATGCCTTCTCCTCCACTGCATTTCTGTCTTTTTCAAGAAAATAACTGATATAGTCACCAATCAGTGTTCCACTATATTTTTTTTGAAGTGCTTCCAGATCATAGGAAGGCTTTGATTCATCCAGAACCTCTGTTACGTAACCAAAAGACTTCAGTCTCTCGGGAAGCAGCAGAAGCTCCGGTGCCCTGGTTCCCTGGATCACGATCCTGTAGATATTCATGCGTCCTTTATTCGCCAGATCCGCCTTCAGCATATCTTCCAGAGATGCCTGTGTAGAATCTTCACGCAGCATCAGAAGAATCTGCTCATAGGAACGGCAGGCAAAAGGAACAAAATTTGTCTTAAGCCTTCCGTTTTCCAGATGTCCTTCTATGTATCCATGATCACCCAGATCATTTCTGTCAACAGGCTCCAACGCACCTGCATAAGCTGCATTATCCCGGATCAGAATCTGGGGTTTATGAATATGTCCTAATGCAATATAATCAAATCCTGACGCAGCAATTGATTTGATATTCATGGGGATATGCTTCGCATCCCCACCATGAGCCAGTAAAATGTGAACCCCCTCTCCCTCTGCAGGATGTATGGAATCATACAGAGGATTCTCTATTTCCTGATGTTCATAGCTCAGTCCATATACATAAACATCCAGTTTCTCATCTTTCACACAGGTAAGCTGTTCATTCTTAAAAAATGTCACATTCTTTTCCCACTGAAAATCCCGGTAAAAAGAATCAGCCTTAATATAGTCATGATTTCCTGCCATCAGATAAACCCGGGTATCCGGGATGGTGGAAAACAGGTTATTTACTTCTTTCAGTTCCCGTAGAAGAGGCTGGCGGTGGAACAAATCTCCTGCTATAAATAACAAATCCACCGGATTCTCGCGGATACCCGCAATAACCCGGCGGAAAGTTTCCCAGATTTCTTCCTCCCGCCTGCTGCTCCATGGACAGCCCCTGTCAGGAACTGCACCAAGGTGTACATCTGCAAGATGAATAAATCTCATGCCAATCTCTCTTTCTATAACATTTTTGATATCTGCGGATTGCTCTGCAGCTTCAATGCTCCCACAATACTGATATCAGTCAAATTATAAATCACAGTTTTTAACAGTTCTTGGGAATGGAATTACGTCGCGGATGTTGCCCATGCCGGTAAGGTACATTACGCAACGTTCAAATCCAAGACCAAATCCTGAATGGCGTGTGGAACCATATTTACGAAGATCAAGATAGAAGTCATAATCCTCTTTCTTAAGTCCCAGCTCGTCCATACGTTTCTCAAGTTTCTCAATGTCATCCTCTCTCTGGCTTCCACCGATGATCTCACCGATTCCAGGCACCAGACAGTCCATAGCTGCAACAGTCTTGTTATCCTCATTCATCTTCATGTAGAAAGCTTTGATCTCCTTCGGATAATCTGTTACAAATACAGGTTTCTTAAAGATTTCTTCTGTAAGATAACGTTCATGCTCTGTCTGCAGATCGCATCCCCAGAATACTTTGTAGTCAAATTTATCGTTGTTCTTCTCCAGAAGCTCTACTGCTTCTGTGTAAGTAACATGACCAAACTCAGAATTGATCACATGGTTCAGTCTGTCCAGAAGTCCCTTATCAACAAAAGAATTGAAGAAATTCATCTCTTCCGGTGCATTCTCCAGTACATAGCGGATCACATATTTCAGCATTGCCTCTGCAAGATCCATGTTGTCATTTAAATCTGCAAATGCGCATTCCGGCTCGATCATCCAGAACTCTGCCGCATGGCGGGTTGTGTTGGAATTCTCAGCGCGGAAGGTTGGTCCGAAAGTATAAACATTGCGGAATGCCTGTGCAAAAGTCTCGCAGTTTAACTGTCCGCTTACTGTCAGATTAGTTTCTTTTCCGAAGAAATCCTGAGAGTAATCTACAGCACCCTTATCATCTGTCGGAACGTTGTTCATATCCAGAGTAGTTACCTGGAACATCTCACCTGCACCTTCACAGTCGCTTCCTGTGATCAGTGGAGTATGCACATAAACAAATCCCTGCTCCTGGAAGAAACGGTGAATCGCATAGGCACACAGAGAACGTACACGAAATACTGCCTGGAATGTGTTTGTTCTCGGACGGAGATGTGTGATGGTTCTTAAGTATTCAAGACTGTGGCGTTTCTTCTGAAGCGGATAATCAGGTGCAGAATTACCCTCTACTGTAACTTCTGCTGCCTGGATCTCAAATGGCTGTTTTGCCTGTGGAGTTGCTACCAGTGTACCTTTGACAATGATCGCTGCACCTACGTTTAATTTGCTGATCTCAGCAAAGTTCTCCATTGTATCGTGATAAACTACCTGAAGAGTCTCAAAGAAGCTTCCGTCGTGAAGCACGATAAATCCAAATGTCTTGGAGTCACGTACGCTTCGTACCCATCCACCTACTGTAACCTCTTTATCCAGGTATTTTTCTCTCTCTTTGTAAATCTCTTTTACTGTTGTTAACTTCATATCTATGTTTCCTCTTTCTCCTCATCGTTCTGG